>Ga0307375_10002614_pt1 | contig 18303 bp, 14 predicted proteins | sample TR1MG_FD_202531 | JGI IMG/M metagenome (GOLD analysis project Ga0307375, IMG submission 202531) | Soil microbial communities from Risofladan, Vaasa, Finland - TR-1 | ecosystem: Environmental > Terrestrial > Soil > Coastal area > Acid sulfate soil | place: Finland: Risofladan, Vaasa | collected... | reverse complement strand
GTTGAGGCGGCTGGTGATTTCCCGCAGGAACACGCCCGACTTGGTGCACGGATCGAGAAACTTCACGCTCTTGTCCGCCCAGATATTCGCCCCGTTGTGGCTGTCCGCCCACGCCTGGGCAAGGGTATCCAGCATCTTGTTGGCGAACTCTGGCGGGGTGAATACCTCGTCGTTGGAAAGATTGGCAATGCAGGTCAATACATCAGGATTGCGCCCGCGCAGGGTGAAGCTGGCCTGTTCGATCATGCGTGCGCTCCCAGAACGAAGTTTGCCTGTTCGATGCGCAGCATCTGGTAGGGAGTCATGAACCGCACGCCCATGCCCACGCAGGCATTCGGTATCTTGATTCGACCCGGCGAGTTGGCGTGGTGCTCGTGGGTCACCACCACATGATTACCGGCCAGCGCATGCGCAACCAGATAGAAATCCGCAGCTTGTAGAAACGTGTTGATGGCCGCAGGCGTGTATTGCTGCCCGGTGGCCCATGTGCTGACTTGTGTGAATTGCGGTGCCAGCGTCGGCGGCGTGCGCCGGAAGAGCGCATGGCCGCGATCCCTAGCCCAGTCTGACAACTCGTCCTGACCGGCCTCGATTTCATCGGATACCTTGTCGATACTCGCCACCGTGCCTGTATTGCCCTTGTGCACCAGCCAATCCCAGAAGGCCGGGCAGAAATCCAGCCCGTAGTGCAGGTTTTTTGCGGACATGAACACGTTCGCATCCAGCAGATAGCTCATGCCGTCACCCCCAACTCGCGTGCTGCTTCGTAAAACGTGGCTGTCTTTCGCATACCCAACATTCGAAAGGCGTCCGGGAACGAGGTCAGGCCTTCCAGCGTACTGGCGACAATGGCGCGGGAAAAGCGTTTGCTGGTGCGCGCGCCCAGGGACCGGTAGAAGTCACCGCCACCGCTGCTGCGTTCCTTCAACGCGCGCAGCCGTTCCTGTTCTTCCCGGTAGTGTTGCCACAACGCTGCCTGCGAGATGTAACCCGCGTCGAACAGGCGGCGCAAGGCGACTAGAGTGCTGACCTTGAATTCGCGCGCCAGCCTCTGAATTTCGTCCGCAATCGGCGCGTTGCGCTGGTGCGCTGCCCGCAGTTCGTCCAAGGGCATCAGCAGTTCCGCTGCCACTTGGTTGCACCAGCGCTCGGTGTGCTGCTCGGGCACTTGCCCCGCCTGCACGTCCGACACGCCCGTGGCGCCCAGCCAGAGATGCGCAAGCTCGTGCGCCAGCGTGAACATCTGCGCGGCCTTGCTATCCGCGCCATTCAGGAAGACTAGTGGGGCGAGGCTGTCCGCGAGCGCGAAGCCGCGAAACTCGCCCACGTCCAGTTTGCGGTGGCTGTTGCTGCCTACCACGGAACTTACCATCACCATCACTCCGGCGTCTTCGGCTTTGGCGATCAACTGACGTAATGCGTCCGTCCAGGTTGGTAACTGGCGGCGCGCTTCAGCAGACAGGCCCAGCAACTCGCGCAGGCGTTGCGCCACGGCCTCGGGTGCCTCCTGCACACTGGCGCTGCCAACGAACGGCAAGGCAGGTAAGCCGTGCATGCGTGCATGGTCGCGGTACCAGTCCTGCCGCTGCTGGCACAGGTAAAGTGTATCCAGCAGGTCGCTGCTGGGTTCCGCGAGCATCTCATCGTGCAGGGTGCGGAAGTCGGGCACCGGCAGAGTCAGCGCGGGCGGCTCTGGCAGAAAGAAGTAGCCGATGGCCGTGTGCGAGAGGCGCGCGAAGTCTTCCAACTGCTTGAGCGTGGGCTGAGCTTCGCCGCTGAGCCACAGCGGCCATTTGCGAAAACGTGTAGCCAGATCGACGTCGTGCAAGCGCGCGCGTTGCGCTGCCCATCGCAGGACGGGAACGGAAGCGGCGATGGTGGTCATGGCTGAACCTCGGACGATGGTATAAGTGCCACTTGCGCAAACCCGGCAGCCAGCTCGCTTACCGTCATCGGCGGCCATGTCTTGGTCGGCATGAAGATTTCGTGTTTGCCGAGATGGGCAAAAAGCGTCCCTTCCTGACTGTAGGCCGACGAACCGGTAAGCACGTCAAAGCGAAAGTCGCGGCGCTGAAACTTGCCCTTGCCCAAGTAGCCCCATTCAGCAAAGGTAATCGGCTCGCCAGTGCTGACGCACATCGTCAAAGCATCACCGTGGACTAGATTCTGCGATAACGCATAGTAAGCAGCGCGGTAGAGGTCATCCGACTCGTCGATGTTCAGATACTCGGCGAAAATATCCAGCATATTTGCACGGCACTCGGCGATGTTGTCTGCCAGAAGCTCGATCCCGTAGATGCACATCAGCGCAAGAAGCGCATAGTGCTGCTTTTCGAAATCAGATTTCCCGAACTTACTCTCGACGGCCGCGAGCTTACGTTGCAAGACCTTAACGATAAAATTACCGCTTCCACATGCCGGTTCCAGAAAGCGAGAGTCGATGCGCTCCGACTCGTCCTTCACAAGGTCGAGCATGGCATCGACCATCCATACGGGAGTGAATACCTCTCCGTGGTCAGCAACGCGTTTTCGAGATTTGATCAGACTCATAGGCAAAAGGGTTCAGGCTACAATCGTATGCATTATGGCATTGTACCTAATACCATTCTTTTGAGTGGCTCTGTGCAATTCCGAAGCTGCACGAGCTTATTTTAAGATAGAGCAATGATGGCAATTGGCGATGCAGAAACAGCCTGCCACTTTCCTGGGCATTGGGAATTCCCACTTTCACTGCACTAACCATTGCCTTGATTCTAGCTATCTCTACGCGCTATCCACTGCGTATGCTCGCGCGAAAATGCACTCTCAGCATCGCCAACGAATTGTGAGAATTCATCATCATTCATTTGATTGTCAGCTTGTTGGCGAATAAGACTGATCTCATGAGCGGCTAAAGCATAGGAAGCGGAAAGCTCTTGAAATCTTTTGGCCTGAATCCAGCTCAGCAATGCTGCTGCCACTGTAACAAAGAAATCAGTTGGCCAAATTGACGTTGTCGGAAAACTAACCTTTGCCACTGCAAAAAATATGGCCATCCCAATAATTACAAATAACACCCAGAAGAATCTATCAACCAAACGCCTATTAGCGCCTGCTTTGTCTGCATACCATCGCCTTTGGTCATCAATCCGATGAGTTCTGTAATAGTCTTGGCGCTCAATAAGGGAAGCTTGTCGAAGACGTTCCATTTCAGGTGTGATTTGTAGTTTATCTAGATGGGTAGTAAGTAAGCCAGCAACCCCCTTATTCTGGTCAACAATAGCTTTTAGTTTTAAACCAAAATCGTGTCGATCTACTTTATCAGAATGATTGAATGGCTCCGACTTAGAGATAAATCGCCATGTAATTGTTTTGATAGACTCAGTCACAGCACGACCGGCGTACCAATTACGGTCTGGTCGGGACAAATATAGGAATAGAGCACATCCCAAGGCACCTAACAGCACCATAGCCTGTAGGATTGCGACTTCAGGAGAAGATGAGTTAATTACGGATATAGCCGATGCAATAACTAATAACCCCATGTAGAACAGGAATGCCCTATAGAAAGAGCTTTGTGCTCGTTGAGATAGGGCGGAAGCGGATTGATAAAGCGCGGGATAGTCGCTATGTTTCATCGATTACGAGCATAATAGAGAGACCAAATCGCATTAATAAGCGGCTGCTTATTCCATCCCACGCCTTGATCTGCATTGTCAACAACTACACCTGATTCTTTCTCTTGCCCCCAAGGAGTTACGGCGAGAATAGGCTTACCGTAATATTTTGCTCCAGTAATTTCTCTCTGAATCCATTTGCTATGGGTCGCATACATACCACTTGGGATGACAATTACGTGTGATCGTGCAATCCTTTCATAGATTGCACTCTGCAAGGCTTGTACATTTGGAGCGTTATGAATAGGATCATTTCTGGGAACAGAGTAGTCACGAAAATCAAGAGATGCCTGACCAACACTCCATGGTTCTTTGAAAATCCAATCTGACAAAGTATTGTAATGGTGAGAGTGTGCCCATGCATGACTGATAAAAACGTGTATTTGTCGGGTACTCATTTTGTCTCCCTACTCAGTTTAATCTCACTCAACATCGCCCGTTCAAGTAACACGGGGGGGCTATAAATACATAACTCGAAAATTATCAGCTAATAACCTTTTCTACTATACCAATATTGTACTACTGGGCAGCCCGCGCGTACCTCGATTCGGGCGAACGGTGGTGCGACCGATGCAATTTGAACTTCTGCTATAGCTGCGAAAGCGTTCAGATAATTGTCAAAATTGTAATACCGCTACGGCTGAATTCCAGACCGTCCATTCCATTATTTCAGCCTGAACGACGTTGGGCCTGAGGTTTGATAGTTCCGCTATTGGAAGGTTGCTTACCATTCGCTTGAAAATCCCACCGCCCAGCAGTTTTCCGCTTCTTATGGGACAGGACATAATTGAGTTTGTCCGCCTGCCCGCTGGCTTGGGTTATGCTATTGCCCTTCCGGCAGGATTTCGTAAATCTGTATCTCGTGCCGATTCAATGAACGCTCAGAGGGATTTATGCTAAACACACACATGAAGGAAGCACGGTTTTCGTTCTTCAAGGGCGGTGAAGACGTTGTCGCCCCGAAGGGAGGTGATGACTTTGACTGGGAGAAGGGTGCGCTGCGTGTTCGCGAGAACCTGCATGACGCGCTGAACGCCAAGAATCTGGCATTTCTGTTCGGATCGGGCTGTTCTTCGCTGATTGTTGACGGCACTCAGCGGGGAATCGACACAATGGCACCGCTTGCCAAGGAATTCCTAGGCGCCGTTCCGGGATTTGATGACGCGAGGTTTCCGAGCGCTATTGAACGCGAAGCACTGATGAAGCACCTCGGCCTTGATCTCAAAGCTGAAGAGTTTGCATCGAACCTCGAGCGACTTATGGAGGTGCTGTACAGCTTCCAGTTCGTGCTCAAGCGAAGCGCCAGCGAGGAGATGGTAAAGGGCAAGACTGCAGTCGAGTCACTGATCGACAAGGTGACTGCATTTGTCACCCAGAAGTGTTCGGGCGCACCCTTCTCTAAGGGTGATCCCACGATCGTGGACATGTACCAAGCCTTCTACCGGAAGCTGGTTTTCAGGGACCGGACGCTACCTCGGCCGTGGATATTCACGACGAACTACGACCTCCTTAGCGAAACCGCCTTGGACCGTCTTGGGATGCCCTACTGTAATGGCTTCTCTGGCACCATTGAGCGCAGGTTCAATCCGACGACCTACAGGTACGCGCTGGCCGAGCAGCTTGATCTGACGAATCGAAAGTGGGCAGCGGTCGACAGTTTCATCTACCTATGCAAGCTGCACGGCTCGATCAACTGGATCGAGGAGGGAGGAAGCCTGTTCCCGATCCGTGAGATTCCTGCTGCTGCTACCAAAGGCAGCCGGGTCATGATCTACCCGACCCCCATGAAGCAGAACGCCAGCTTCGGATCGCCGTACTCGGACCTGTTCCGCGAGTTCCAGGGACGGATCGTGCGAGAACAAAGCGTTCTCTTCGTGGTTGGCTATAGCTTTAGCGACGAACACGTCAACAACCTAATCTTCCAGGCGCTCACGGTACCGACGTTCCGCTTAGTGGCATTCCTCCCGCCCGACGCCACGGGGGTGGTACAGAAGCTTCGATCACTACACGACCCACGGATCTGGCTCATAGGTGGAGCGGGCCCGAAGGATGGGACGAAAGCACACTACTTCGACACTTTCGTCGATAAGTTCATGCCTGAGTCACCGGGCGACAAAGTCGATACGGCGGTGAAGAAGATTCTGCAAGAACTGATCGTGCAAGGAATGAAGGCAGGACCGGTCGAGGAAGACGGCGATGTCAACTGACGACCGTCGCCGAGCGATTGGCAAGGTGGTGTCGGTTGCTGCCGACCGCCTGGTGGTGGAACTGCATGGCGGGACCGCCAACTTCACAGTCGTCGGCTTCGACGACGTCCACTACGTCGCACGGCTCGGCTCGTTCGTCGTGATGCCGGCGCAAGCGGAGTACGTGGTCGCAGAAGTGGTCGGGCTACGGGAGAAGGACGTACCGTCATCTCGCAGCGCCCAAGGGGAATCTACAGAGATGGACAAGGCAGGCTCTGCCAAGTACCTGGATCTGGTTCCGGTGGGCATGCTCCCTCAGCGGCGAGATGGTGCGTTCCGGTTCGGCGTTTCCACGTTTCCATCCCTGTATGCCGATGCGCTATATGTGCTCGACGAGGAGCTCGACAGGATCTTCGAAGTGCAGAGCGCGACCGAGATCGTTCCGCCGCCGATGGGCAACGGCGAGGCGACCCGATACAACGCGCTGTCGATCGGAACGTCGGTAGTTTTTCAAGACTACGCCGTCAAAGTCCGAGTCGATGAGTTCTTCGGGGGCCACTCTGCTATTCTGGGCAACACCGGAAGCGGTAAATCGTGCACGGTGGCAACCCTGCTGCAGTCGCTGTTCGAAAAAAGAGACGAGTTCTTCGCGCGCGGGGCAACCTTTCTGGTGCTGGATGTCAACGGCGAGTACAGATCTGCCTTCAGCGAGCTGCCAGGCGACATCCGGCGGTGGTACATCAAATTCGATGCCGACCCTCAAGCCGAACCGCCGCCGGCAATGAGCGCATCGGAGATCACGTCGGTCTTCCGGCTGCCTCACTGGTTCATGTCCGTCGAGGAGTGGGAACTGCTTCTTCGTGCGAGCGAGCGAACTCAGCAGCCGGTGTTGCGAACGGCGCTTGGCTTATCGACGCTGTTCGCAGGCGATGCTGACCACGAGCTTGATGAGCTACGCAATCACATCCTCTCGTCGTGTCTGTTGCACATCCTGCAGAGCGATCTTGGCACCCCATCCAAGCGAGACAGAATAACAGCGCTGCTGTCCACCTTCCACACTGATGACCTAAACCTCAATGTTGTGAAGGCGAAGATCGCGGTGAACTATGGTGGCTTCGCCGATCCCGACGGGCTGATGAAGATACTGATGCCGCTCATACGAGACGACGTGACTTTGCCCAACTACGCGAATCAACAGTTCGAGTTCGACGACCTCGAGCACGCGCTGGATCTCGCACTGCTATACGAGGAAGCCCACGGGAATCGGCAGATCCGGGACTACTGCTCGCAGATGCTTACGCGCTTCAAGTGGATCCGGCAGCGCGAAGAATTTGCATTCCTTCGGGTTCCGCCGGCCCAACTTGCGGCGCATGAGGTGGACCCAGCCCAGTACGTCGAACGGCTCATTGGTTTGAATCGGGTCGGTGACAAGTTCGAGAAGTCAGCGCAGGTCATCCTGCTCGACATGAATGAAGCGGGCGATGAGGTTGTTGAGGTGGCGTCCTCGGTCATTGCTAGGCTGATCTTCGACCGGCTGCGCCGAGCGGAGCATAGGAACCGGACACCCATCAACCTTGTCCTTGAAGAGGCGCACCGGTATGTCGCGGAGCGACCGTCGGGCCATGCGATCGACGCGAGTAGGATCTTTCAACGCATCGCCAAGGAGGGACGTAAGTACGGTCTGTTCCTGATGGTTGCGTCGCAACGGCCAAGCGAATTGTCAAAGACAGTCCTGTCGCAGTGCTCGAACTTTGTCGTGCACCGCATCCAGAACCCTGACGACCTTCAGCACATCCGGCAGATGACTCCATTCGTTTCCGACAGCGTGATGAAGCGCCTGCCGTCATTACCCAAGCAGCACGCCTTGATCTTCGGTAACGCGGTCAATCTGCCAACTACGTTCAAGGTCCGTGACGTGAAGCCGAAGCCCAAGAGCGACGACGCAGCGATTCGGGATTTGTGGTTTCGGCCTGCCGGCAATGAGGCAGAGTTGCTGGTTCCGAAATGAGTATGGCGCAAGGTAATAAACCAATCTCAATGCCAATCAAAGTGGCAGTTAGAATTCTGAGGCAGTGAGGTTTGATTGCATATTCTGCTTATTCTTTATAGTCAATTAGATCTTCAGCGGTCAAGCAATCTGCCAATACCAGCGCTGTAAAGCACGGTATGCCCAAAGCCCAGGCAATTTGACGAATGCCATCAATTGAAAGATCTCGTATATCTCTTTCACCTCGAATCATTGACCTCAAGTACTTTTCAGAAAAGCAAAGCTTCTCAGCCATTTCGTCAATCGATAGCCCATTTGAACTACAGTAGCTAACAATTCTGACAATTAAGCGGTTGGCGCTAATGTTGGAAAATTCGTCTATTTTTTTCATATAACGCAATTTTATCTACAATAATGTGCTACTTATAGTCTGTCGCCTCAAAGTAGTCAAGATGGCAATCTTCTGTCATCATGGCAAAAAAGAAAAACGCAATAACTACTGCGCGCCTCAGGTTTGCGACCAATATGAGAATTGCTCGTCAGCAACTGGGAATTTCTCAAGAGGAGTTGGCGGATCGATGCGGGCTACATAGGACTTACATCGGGTCGGTTGAGAGGGGTGAAAGGAATATCTCCGTTGATAACATGGAGACTATTGCTATTGCTTTGGAACACAAACTAGCTGTTTTGTTGGGTGAGTAACTACGGGTTGGTCACAAGCGTCTTATTTCAACCACAATGCATACGAAAGTCACTGGTAACTCGGGACGGCTCATCTTGATAGCCCTTCGCTTGTTCATTTCCCTGCCTCTACAGTCTCAGCACGGTACTCGAAGAAACGAACCATCTGATCTGAGATGTCCGTCCTGATCGTCTTCGCCAGATGCTCATCTATTTCTTTCTTGTTGGCTGGAATAATGAAGGGCATTGTCTTGCGGCCCTTGAACCTCTTGATGGTTCGGATATACATGCGGGTAGTTTCAAGATCCGCATGTCCGAGTTGTTCTTGCAAAATTTGTTGAAACACCGTCGCGAGCCGTTCATCTGGCTCGATTTTGTGTATCTGACAGTAGTTCCATAGCGTGTGAGTTGGGCCCGTATGACGCATCATGTGGGGATGAATGTTCAAGCCGGTTTTTCTGAATGCTTCCTCGATCATATAAGGCTTCACAGGTGCTCCGGTCTCCGTCATCCACATAATGTCTTCAGGACAAGTTCGCCGCGATTTGTCGCGTATATTGCCGAACTCAAGCGTTGCGTTAGCTCTTTTCATATAGTTTGAATCAAACAATTCCCTCCGATCCTGGTAATACGGCTGAATGTAATCCTCATAGATGGCCTGCAAGGTCACGCCGTAAATATCGATTTCTATCAACTTGCTTCGTTTGGTCAGGAGTTTGTAGCGCATTGAATCTCTACCTTGACGCTCAAACTCGGGCCAGAGCAGCAAATAACGGTTGTAGTTATTCCTGTGTAGCGGGATCTCGCAAACATCTGAGACACGGAGAAAGGTTTGCATCATCACCTGAGCAAGGACGGCGTAAACCGGGTCAATCTTCTTGAGAGCACGATACAGCTCGCCGTATTGATCGATGCTTATCACTTGGTCTTTGTAGTCGGTCTTCTCTGTAGTCCGTTTGTGGCCGTCATCCTTTTCATACGTCGTGCTGTGGCCGTGCGCCGTATGGCTTAAAAAGTTGTCGTCCTCGTTCCGGAAACGACGCTGGACGGTTCGGGCCGGAAATCTGGCCTTCACACGAATACCTTGCTTCTGAAGGTAGTCATAGAAGTCCCGAATGCGCGTGATTCTGGCGTTGTAGGTCGTGGGGGTTGCGTTCCCGAGTTGGGCTTCGACGATTTTCTCAATATGATCGGTGTAGTCGGCCTCGGTGTACTCGATGCCATTGCTCGCCAATGCCTCCAAGACGGCCTTGAGGTCATAGGCGATCTGACGCAGCGATGCGCCTGTAACAGGAGTCATGTTAGGACGGATATCGCGGGGATAGTAATAGCGCGTCACGAGAAATCCGAACAGGTGGGTATGCAGGTGATAGTCTTCCTTGAGCGGAACAGGCACTACCCGACCCTCAGGCCACACCAATTCAAGCTCCATTGCCACCTCCATCAAAGCTGATGCCTACGCAACGTTTGTCCGCGCTGTTTCCCGCGTCAATGGCCTCCTGAATCAAGGCCAGATCGCCTACAAAGATGACCTTTTGTTTTGCCCGCGTAGTGGCCGTGTAGAGCCAGCTTCGATCAAGGAGCTGCGATCTTTCCAGTGCAATGATTGCGCAGTCAAACTCGCTGCCTTGCGCCTGATGGCAGGTGATCGCATAGGCATGCTGGAGATACCATTCCCCCTCGCGGTTGTTCTTGACCTGAGAGAGCAGCAGCGGCGTGCGCCCTTCGTTCTCAAACACAATCACGATGTCAGCCGGGGCCATTTCATTAGTTTTGAAGTCGACGACGACCTGATCCCCGTCGTAGGGAACAACGATCCCCATGGAGCCGTTTACAAGGCCCACAAACCGATCATTGCGCCGGTAGATCACTTTGTCGCCAATCCGGAATTCGGGTGCCCCAGGGACGACCGGCGCATTCTCAAGTAGCTTCGCCTGCAATCGGCGGTTGGCTTGCGCCATGACCCGCTTCGTCGCGGAAATGATCTGCACCGTGCCACCGTCCTGAAGATGCTGAAGGTATTGCTCAATGGCCTCCTTGGCAACGTCCTTTCCTTTATCCAACTCAACAAGAACGACATCTTTGCTGGTTCGGAAGGTCTCACCCGCACGGATGATTTCGGCAATCTCGGGAATCGTTGAGCCAGAAAGGTTGCGGTAGTTGGTCTTGAGTTCGACGACAGGGAAGGCCGAGCTTTCTATCATCCGGTGAAATACCAGACCTGGGCCGATGGGGGAGAGTTGTCCACGATCCCCGATGGCAACAATCTTCAAGGGCCGTCCCTCAAAGACCTTGAGGATGCGGTACATCAGCGACAGATCAACCATCGATGCCTCATCAATGAATAGCACGGGCAGATCGTAGAGATCGAGCATCTGCGGCGATGCCGCTACCTTCAATAGCAAGGATTCAATCGTATAGGCATCCTGACCGGTCTGCTGGATTAGCCGCTGGGACGCCTTGCCGCTTAACGCCATCTGAAGCACCTGTCGTCCTGTACGATGAAGCAGGTCATTGGCCGCATGAAGCACGCTGGTCTTGCCGGTTCCGGCCGCACCGATGACCGCGACGACGCCATGTTTAAGAATGGAGGCAACGGCCTTTTCCTGTTGCTCATCGAGTGGCTTGTTCCCGGGCAGCTTGTAGCCGCTCGCATCCACGTCATCGAGCAAGGAGAGCTGGTGCATCGCGTTGGTTTCTTGACTCCGGCGCACTAGTTCCGCCTGAACGTAGTTCTCCATGATGTAGGCGGCGGGCAGAGACCATCCGCCCATCTCGCGGACTATGAACCGCTTGGAGTGAATCCCGTCCTCCCGCGCTGCCTCGTAGGTCGCCACGCAGCTTCGGAATTCGTCCTTGAGGATGGACTTCAACTTCTCATCCACCAGCAGGGGTGGTGGAGCCGTATGCCCGTCGTCGTAAAGTTGGTACAGCGCTTCCTCGAAGGCACACACCAACCGACGCCGATCATCCCGTGCGACACCCAGTGCCAACGCCAATTGATCGGTATCGGCCCACGTACTGAACGCCCAGAGAAGGTAAGGATTGTCTTTAAGTTTTTCGAGCGCGGCGTCCCGGTAAAACTGATGTGCCTTGAGAATCGATCGGGTCAGTGATCGGATCAGGGTCGGATTGTCCTTCAAAGGGTTGGCGATGAAATCGATCAATTCCTTCTTGGCCCCTTGATCCTGCCATGCCTGGATCGCCTGTAGCGCGATAGCATCCCCGATGCCTGATACGCCTGATAGCGCTTCGACATTGGCGCTGTCCAGCAGATCGGGCAAATCGGCTCCAAAGTGTTTGATCAATTTACGGGCGGTGGCTTGACCGATGCCACTTTGATTGACCAGAAAGGTCTTAAGCATCGCTTCGGTGACATCCGCAATGCGAGTTTCCTCAACGGCGAATTGCTTGCCCGCCTGCTTGTAGTTCTCCCACTTACCGGCAAAGCTGCGGTATTCGCCGGGCTGAATCGTGAAGTCGCGATGAGCCACCATGCGAACCCGCTTGCCGGCTTCAGTGTCAGCATGAAACACCATCACTGAGCCTACGATGGCGTGGATTGAATTGACGGTAGCGCTAAATTCCATCATTTCTTGTGCGGCATCTTTCCGGTGGGGACGAACTGTGTCTGCCATTCGTTTTGCTTTGCTTCCAGTTCGGCCTTCCGGCGTGCCTCGCGCTCGGCAGCCAATTGTTCCTTCAGCGTCTTCACCTCGGCACGCAGGTTACGGACAAGCGTCGATGTCATGGTGTCTTCCATGTCGTCGGCGATGCTGTCGGACTCCAAGCGGATCGTGACTACGCCGTTCTGAACGACCTTCACATCCAGAGCATTCAGCGCCTCCCTCACTTCCGATCTGGAGTTAAACCAAGTTGGGACGCGCTCGACATCTAGGAGTGCCTGACCCGAATAGGTCGCCCATAATGCCTTGCGGTAAAGCCGGCCGGTATGACTGACCGGCGCGGGGACTTGTTCGAACCCGACCGTTGCCAGCCACTCAAGGAACCTGGCTTCGTTCAGCTTGCCAATGACCTGCTTGGTTGGTGCAGCTACGTCAGTGTTGTATTCCGCGAGCAACCCGCGCGCTCGAATCTCGGCCTCTGCGGCGTCGATCCTTTCCCGAAGCGCTTTGTTCTGACGAAACGTGGCCTGTTCGCAATCCAGACCAATCAACTCCGCCAACTTTCCAAGGTGGAATGTGCCATCTCTCTTGAAAAGACCACCCGTGAGTGTCTGCCTAAGAGTCTCGTCGTCCTGCCCGAGCAAGTCGCCCAATATGGCCTCCAGTGATGCCACGCGGGCTTTTCCTATGGCGCGCTTATCCACGGTAGCGCACCACAATCAGTTCATCAATCCACGCTTCCTCGTACGGATCTGGTTTTTCGAGCTTGGAATGGAGCAGGGTCAGATCGTCGTCGGTCATCTGCTTGCCCGACGTGCGCAGCGTGCGGTTTCGCTCGCGAATAATCTCCATGTCGGTGTCGAAGTAGACGCACACCTTGGGTAGATCGGGGAAGCGGGAGACAGAGAGGATTAATTGGTAGCGATCCCAGCTTGTCAGGTTAGTCGCATCGAAGATGACCGGATGCCGATCGGTGGCAACCGTACCTTTCTCGACCCAAGTGCTCTTGCCCGAGCAGGGCAGGCCGACAAGGATGTAAAGCCGCATTTTCAGGTTGCGAGAAAGCAGTTCATCTAACTCCTTATAGGCTTTTCCCCATGCCTCAATCTCATGCGCCTTTGAGCCAAACTTGTAGCGTCCTCCCACGGCTCGAAAGTTGTCCGGCGAGACGGCATGCTTCTGTATGCGAGCTGCAATAGCGCCCGCGACGTTGCCCTGCTTCGGTGTATTCGCAAGGGCATATTCCAGTTCAGCCACTTTGGCAAGCAATTGGGTCCTCTTATCGCGGTTTTGATCCATTTCCCCGAGGTCATTCGAGGACTGAGCCTTGAAGTACGCCAGTTCACGTTGCAGTGGTTCGCAGTCACTGAGCAATGCCTTGTATCGACGGTTGAGCTCTTCGATTTCTATCTTGTCTTCCGACTTCTCGAAGCCAGCACCAAGATTCTTCTGAAACTCAAGCACCTCCTCCTTGAAGGCGATGTATTCCGCCCGCTCTGGCGCATCTTCCTTGAGCCGGTAGCCGTGCAAGTAGACCTTATCGACGTCCGCCTCGGCACAAATTTTTGCAATTGATACATCGTGCTTCTTGCCCGATTGTCGGGCAATTTCCTGCCTCCTCCCGAACACTTCCCTAAGCTTGGCGAGGCGTTGTTTGTGGGTGCGCTTTTCGTTAGTCATTGACTCGCTCCGAATTTTCTCCAACGGCTCATGTTTCAGGGGTATTTGACAGTGCGTCGATGCCGAACACCTTTTTGAGGGGCGCTTCGTACTGCCTGATAAATTGCTTGGCACTCTCGATGAAGTGTTCCTCGTTAAATGTGTCGCCGAGCTGGTGACGCAGCAGGGCGCGATACCAATTCAACGTCTCCAAGACGGACGTAGACCATGGCCCGAGTACGGCCTCGGTACAGCTCGTGCCGATGCACTGTTCCGGTCGGATGTCGGAGACGTGCTTCAAAATTTCAGGGGCAATGTCCTTTGTCTTGTCTCGGTTTGCACGCTTCGCACAAGGCGGCTGACTGGTATCGGATGGATTCCGCATGCACTGGACGCCGAACGGAGTCAGAAAGGCGCAGGCGCTTCCACTCTTAATCCTTTGTTCAAGAATTGAATTGAAGGACGCAAGAATCTCGGCATCGGTTAGTGAATGTGACCTTCGCCTGTCTGATTCCATGCGCGACTTGTGCTCTTGAAAGCCGCGCTCCAGTTGCTCACCCTTTACACCAGCCAGACGGCCTTGAGATGCCGCAAGTGCCATTTGTCGCGCGGTTTCGGCATTGGCACGCGCCTTTTGTGCCTCGCGTTCGACGATGAACGCCGGGTTATTATTCAGATATACCGTGGGCATAACATTGTTTGAATGGCCGAACAAACGACGCACCAGAAGGAGCGATAAGTTGGAGGCAGCGCCCATCCATCCTGCGACGGTCGTACGATAGCAGTGTGCCGAGTAGCTCTTGCCGGTCACTTGGCTGATGAAGGGAATATTAAAGTGGTCGGCAAAGTCTCTGATCATGTTATTCAGCATTTCTCCGTATTTAAGTCGCCCATCGTCATCTAGCTCGCTGCCGCCATTGTCTTCCGATTTCGCCCCCCCCGATATAGACCACCACTTAGCATCGATGAGGTAAGGCGACTCCGTAAACTTGATTTTCTCAAGCATAAGGTAGGCCTTATTGGTCTGCCGAGGGACTGGAAGCATTACCACGTTTTTGGTTTTGCCGATGTCTGCGCGCAGGTAAAAAAGCATGTCAACCCGCCCACTCTGGCTGCAGGCACCAACCCGTAACGTACGCACGTCGGTGTTTCGCAAGCCCGTCGTCAGCAGGATGACATTGACGCATGCTCCTCGTGCCAGATAGAGAAGTGTGCGCAACCAAACGAATACACCCTGGGTTTTCTCAGTTAAACCCTTGCGTTGGCTGAGATCTGGTGGAGCAACGATATGGCCTAGAATCGGGCTGTACTTCTCCAAGATACCCAACACGTATTTTTTGTCGTAGGACCTTCCTGGAACGTACGTGGCGACAAGTGGACCAATCTCCGCAAAATGATCGAAGTGATCATCAATCAGGGACAATGACCGCTCAACAATAGGCTGCACCGTCTCGCTCGGCAGTGGTTCGTACCCCTTACTCGACGGGAAGATTACCTTGAGGTCGGCGGCTCTTCTTTTTGCCCACGTTGTAATTTGTTCACCTGACTTTCGCCACGGCAGGCGGGCGCGAATCTTATACACCGGCACACGTTCAGCGACGTGGTTTGCATAGGCGTAAAAGGAATCCAACTCATAACACTTCATTTTGAACTTATCTTCCGATGGTGCCGAGACAAGTTGAACGTCTAGCATGGTCAATAGATCGTCATCATCGAGGTGACTCAGTCCGACAAGGGAGTCTCCGTCATTTCCTGAAAGCAGTTTTTTGCTTTCGATGAGCGAAAAAATACCGCCCCTTAACGAACTAAATCTTTGCATTGCTGTGCTGATTTCAAGACTCCGATCAAATATCGTATCAAACATCATTACTCTACCAAGGACTTTAAGTGCTGGTGAGCTCGGCGCAAGAATTTGCCAATTGATGCCAGTGCGCGAACCCGTGGACGAGGCGTTTACGACATACCAGTTATTCTCCTCGAATTTGCATTGCGTGCCGTGGACAATCTTGCCGATGTACTGACGCTCCAACTCGTGGATCAATGCCCACTGAGACTTAGCTAAATCAGAAACGGAAGTTGTTTCGTCGTGAATTTCGTCGATAGGAGCCACATCAACTTTGTATGAAGATTTCATGATCACACTCTAGTAGGGGATATGATAGGTGGGAGGGATATGCGCCCTTCCCGTGCGGTAGTCCAGGCTTCATCAATAAAGCGCCTGCCGTTCCTTTTGTCCGCACTGATGTAGCGCGAGAGTGCATCATGAGCGATGCACCATCTATCTTCGAATGTCGCGGTCCAAATGAGTGGATCCTTTTCTCGCTCAGCTTCGTACTGAAGGATTCGTAGACAAATGTAGGGCAGATGCTCTTTTGTAATGGTGCTCTGCTCACAGCCAAGGCAGAGATCGTAATGCCGGCACTCGTCGGCAATTGCCACATCGTGGCTGGGATTGTGTGGGTCGATGCAGTGACACAGAAAAACTTTTTTCTTGTATGGAATCGGCTTCCGAAGCTCGATCTGGCTCCGGCACTTGAGATCGTTCAGTTTCCCTCCACTGATGGTTGCGATCGCGATGTCGATGACGCTGCGGCCGACTGTCGACTTGAGCAGATAGTTGGTAAGTGTCGTATCCAGATTGCCGTGATTCAGGTCATCTCGCAATTTTTCAGCGAGCTCATACATGTCCTTTACGTTTTTCATTCGATCCAACAGTTGCCCTGAGGCAAAGACTTTCCTGAATCGAGTGGAGTCGATGCTGGTCAGTATCTCGCCGTCATCATCTATCACCGTGAAATACTTCGAAATTCCGTTTGAGGACGACCCGCCGGTCGCCCACTGGTTTACGGCGGTTTTATTGAATTCAAAAAATGGTCCGTCGCCAACTTTGACGTATCGCTCATAGTCGATCAGCATTTCATAGAGTGGACTATTTTTTACGATGATGATTGGGATAATTTTTTCAGGCGCTCCACCGGTTCGTGCTTTCCTCCCATACAGGTTAATCTCAGGTTCCATACCGTCCTTTCTGACAAATACGGTGTCACCTCGTGTCAGGATTGACTCGCCATTCTCTGCCTTGGAGGGAATGGTTATGACCACCTCCTTGTTAACCCCCGTTTGCATCATGATCAAGTTCGCTAGACACCAGCCGATTTGATTGATGATATAGTTAGGCTCAGTCGGTGCTTTCTTGTCGTTTGCATAGAAGGAAAGTAGGTTTAACCCTCCCTTACTATCGTAGCCATGTCTGCGCCCCATTGATTCATGAAATTTTGAAACAAGCGCATTTTTACTTTTATCGTTTCTATAGAAACTTATCAGTGCCTCTGAAATGTTCGGTCTTTTGCCCCATCTGTGACCACGTCCTATTGATCCCGCTTTATGATGCAAGATGTAATGGTCAATGAGAGTTTCGTAGCCCGCATCCTCATCGCTCAACCACTTGAGTAGCAGTTGCGCTGTGTCACTTTGGGCTCCTTTTTTTCCGACTATTGCCCTTCGGCCGGGATAGATCCAGTCCTCTGGCATATCCGCTTCGGTGAGTTTTTCATAACGCTTCAAAAATCCTATCCGTTGCTCGAAGGTAAAGATGAACAACGAAAGCAATTGATACATGACGACATCTGAGTAATCCTTAGTTTCCGCCAACTCCGACGTGTGTTCTCGGGAAGGATTTGCACGTTTCCCCCTTCTAAACTTAACATTATCTAACCAACCACCAAGCGAGGTTTGCGGGTAGCTATTGAAAATTAGGCGCGCAGTATTGAAGTACATTTCGACAACCGGGCGATTATCATCCGCACAGTGCGCCAAATAGTCAGACCAGACTTCTTTGTTGATGTCTGACAGCGTTTGTGGCTTTTCGCTGCGGCTTGCAAGAAAACTCACAAAATTATGCAAAGACTTATTTGCCATGCTGACGGAGCCTTGACCAAGATGCTTTCCTTGTAGATGGGTGATCGCCATTCTGACAATGTCGAGCGAAATGTCTTCAGATAATCCCAGGGCTTTACAGAACTCGAATAACGGCGCACTGAATCTTCCTGATGTCATGTACGGCATCTTCACCCCTATAACGTAGACATGAACTTCTTCAGATAGATGCAGCTGTACTGTATCGGCGACTTCTTTGTCAGTTGGGGACATGAAGAACAGTCGAGTGAGGATTTTCTGTCCGTGCTCTTTCCCGCCGATATCGATGAATCGCCTGAATGCAGGCAACCCGTCCTGCGGCGACACGTCAGTGCCGCAGCCACTTGAGTCGATCTTGACTGGCGCGTTACTTTTTCTTCCCATTTACCCGCCCTCAGATAAAATCGTTTTATAAAGAACTGTCATTCAGTTAATTATAGCGAAAAAAAGGAAGTGGTCTACTATTTTTTAGAAGCTAGTAAATTCGAAATCCCGCAACATCTGTTCAGACTCCCATGACAAATTCGACTGCCAGCTATCCGTCGAATGCCTTGGTAGGATGAAACGTGTCGTTTTGACCTGCATCCCACATG
>Ga0307375_10002613_pt1 | contig 18315 bp, 12 predicted proteins | sample TR1MG_FD_202531 | JGI IMG/M metagenome (GOLD analysis project Ga0307375, IMG submission 202531) | Soil microbial communities from Risofladan, Vaasa, Finland - TR-1 | ecosystem: Environmental > Terrestrial > Soil > Coastal area > Acid sulfate soil | place: Finland: Risofladan, Vaasa | collected... | reverse complement strand
AGCGAGGTTCTCGCCAAGGGCCTCGAGCCCGAGGATGCCTTCCCCGAGGAGGCCGAGTGGGCGGAGCTCCCGATCCCCGAGGAGCTCCGGGATCTGGCGGAGCGGCTCATCCTCTCGGCCGAGGCCCCGGAACTCTGGAAGATTGTCACGAAGACCGTCAAGACCGAGAAGAAGGTGACGCACAAGGCCGCCCTGCCATTCCTGCCGCCCAAGATAGAAACCGTCACGGTCCAGGAAAAACTCGAGACGCGGGAGCGCGTCTGGCCCGATCCGGCCGTCCTCAAGACCGGCATGGCGAAGAAGGGAGAGAGGGTGGGCCTGCTTTCCTCCGCCAGGGCCGGCAAAATGGGCAAGGACATATTCGGTAAACCCATCCCCTCCGGAGGAGACTCCTCGACCTTCGTGCTCGGCCGGGGCATTTCGCGGAACAAGAACGAGCTCGTCGCCGACGAGGATGGCATTCTCCGAGCTGGCCGGCTCTGGGTCGAGGTGATCCCCCTCGCCAGCCATCGCTTCGAGGTGAGACTATCCTCCGACGGGACGACCTTCGTGTTGGATTACCAGCCTGGCCACGAGGGTCTCCCCCTCCCCGACGCAGCCATGATTCTCGCCAAGGCCATGGAACTCGGCGCCGGCGAGGCGGATCTCGTCGATTCTCACGAGGTGGCCGCGGCTCTTCGCGAGGCCATGCTTGCGGGCAGGCCCCTCGAGTCATTTCCCCTGTCGACCGATCGCGACGCCTCGGTGAGCGTCGACATCGCTTCCGACGGAAGCCTCGCGACCCTCAACATGAGGAAGGGAAGGGGGAGGGGCAAGGCCTTCGAACTTGCCGCGGTGACCGCTGCCCTCAAGGCCTCGGGGCTCCGCGGCTTCAAGATGGACGAGGTCAAGAAGGCCGTTCTCGAATTCTATAAGGGCGAAACCAGCGACTTTCCCGGCCTGATCCTCCTCGAGGGGAAGGCGCCGACGCGGGGCAAGGATCGCAGTCTCGGTCTTTCGATAGCTCCTCTTCCCAAGGACAAGATGGAGGGGCTCCAGGCGCGGATCGCGGAGCATGCCGAATTCGGCCCCCTCGTCTCCGATCCGGTCTTTCCCTTAGGCGAGGCCACCATAATGGCCTTCGTAAAGGATGGCCAGAGAATCGGGGAACTTACGCCTCCCTCGCCCGGCCAGCCCGGCCTGGATATCCGCGGCAATCCCGTGCCGGGCCTTCCCGGCAATGATCCGGTCATCCACTGCCTGGACGGGATCGTCTTCGCGAAGGGGAGGGTCTCGGCCTCCCTCGACGGCCTCCTCGTCTCCGCCGAAAAGGAGGGCAGCTGGTACTTCCGAGTCCTCCCATGCGTCGACGCCCTGGTCAGGGTCGAGGTGGCCATCGATGGGATGGAGGGCTACGTTTCCCTTCGCGCCGAACGGGGCATCGGCAGCCCCCTCGAGGTCGAGTCCGTCATCAAGGCCGTGGCCGAGCGAGGTATCGTCTTCGGCGTGGATCCTCGGAGGATAGCCGAGGCCGTGGCCGATGCGAGGGCCGGGAGGCCCGTGGAACGGCGGGTCATAGCCCGAGGGCGACTGCCGCTGCAAGAAGGCTCCCCCCGAATCGAATGGAAGGTGCAGGGCGGGGCTCCCGCGGATGAATCATGTGCCGGAGCCGGGGTAAAGGCGGCCGGGGAAATCCTGAGGATCTCGGGCGGGGCGACGGAGGCCGTGGAGGGCTGCGATATTCTCGGAAAGCCACGGCGTATTCCGGCGGGGGAGGGCGCTCCGGGGGATCTCATTCCCGAACACGACGAGACGATCGAGGAGCGTGTCCTGCCGGAGGGGGGGCGCTCCCTCGTGGCCCGCGTTGCCGGAGAACTATGCACTGTCGATGGCCGGCTATCGGTTCGCAATCTCTTGGTTCTCGAGGGGGACCTGACGGCCAAGGACGGCGAGAAGCGTTTCAGCGGCTCGATCGAGGTGGGCGGGGTAGTGCGCTCGGGCGCGCGTCTTTTCGCGGGGGGCGACATCAAGGTATTCGGTTCGGTGGAAGACGCCCTCGTCTCGAGCGAGGGTATCCTCAGCATCGGGGGCGTCGTGAAGGGCGCGCGGAAGGCCATGCTCAGGGCCGTCCGGGGCATGCGCCTTTCGTCGGCCGAGCAGGCCCTTCTCCTCGCCGTCGAGGACATCCTCGTCAACGAGAACTGTCTCCTCTGCAACGTCAAGACGAACGGCAAGCTTTCGGTGGCAGGGGGCAGGGGCTCCCTCGTCGGCGGCCTCGTCAAGGCACGGAGGGGCATCGAGGTGGACAGCCTCGGCTCGGAACGCGGCCTCAAGACCGAGATCGCCTTCGGCCAGGACTACCTCGTCGGCGACATGATCGAGACCGAACAGCGGGAGATAGAAAAGGTGAAGAGCGCCATCCTCCAGTCAGACCGGATGATGCGCGAACTCGAAAGGGCCGGCGCGGGGCTCGACCGTATCCGGCAGGACAAGGTAAAACTCCTCAAGCTGCTCGAGAAGCGCTCGGCCCGCATCTTCGACTTTCGCGAGAAATTCGAGCAGCATTTCCCTTCCGAAGTTCGGGTGCGCGGCACCGTCTGGCCCGGCGTGATCCTCGAGAGCCACGGTCGCTTTTTCGAGGTGCGAAGCCGGAAAACGGCGGTCGTTTTCAGCTTCGATCCGTCGAACGGGCGCATAGTCGAACGGCCCCTCGCGTAGGGTAGAGTAGCGGGGCGGATTCCGCGGAGGGGTCCGGCCCATATCAAGGAGTGTTCATGCCTGCGGCTATCCAGTTTCCCTCGTGGCTTTCGCCCGAGATCATTCCGGGCCTCCCATTCCGGTGGTACGGCCTCATGTACGTGGTGGCCTTCGGCATCACCTGGCTTCTTTTCAACTTCGAGGCGAAGCGGCGGCGCGCGCCCTGGACCGAGGACGAGGCGGCCAGCTTTTTCTTTTGGGCCATCCTCGGCCTCCTCCTCGGGGCCCGCATCTTCGGAACCTTCCTCTACGATCCGACCGGCTATTATCTTGCCAAACCCTGGATGGCCTTCTGGCCCTTCGACGACTCGGGGCGCTTTTCCGGATTTCAGGGTATGTCCTATCACGGGGGCCTCGTCGGCGTGATCGTCGCCACCTTCTTGTATACCTGGAAGAAAAAGCTGCCCTGGCTCGCCTTCGCCGACGTCCTAGCCGTTTCGGTCCCCCTGGGCTACACCTTCGGTCGCTTGGGCAATTTCATCAACGGCGAGCTCTGGGGCAAGGTGACCGCTTCGCCGATCGGCATGATCTTCCCCAACGCCGGCCTCTTTTCCGCTAAGGAGACTTGGGTCCAGGACATCGCCGCGAAGGTGGGCATCCCCATTTCGTCCATGAACGACATGGTCAATCTGCCCCGCTACCCCTCCCAGCTCTTCGAGGCTGCCTTCGAGGGTCTCGCGCTCTGGCTCATACTGTGGATCTTCGTGCGCAAGAGGAAGGCCTTCACCGGCTTCGCCTCCGCCGCCTACATCACCGGCTACGGCATCGCCCGCTTTGTCATCGAATATTTCCGCGAGCCGGACAAGGGTGTCGATTGGGTCATCGCCCTCGGCAACCCCAAGGCGCCGACCTGGACTTTCACCACGCCCTTGAATTTCTCGATGGGGCAGGTCCTCTCGTCCTTCATGATTCTGGGCGGCGTGTTGTGGCTCATCTTCGGCGGCAGGATCGCCTCGGCCATCGACGCGAGGTATGAGGCCGCCGCCGTCGCCCGGGCGGAGGCCCTGGCCCAGGAAAAAGATGCCGCGAAGAACGCGGCCCGGAAGCGGAGGAAGAAGCTCGGCTAGGGTCGTGCATGGGCGGCGGCATTGATCCGCGGCTGGTTCTCGCGCGCCGCCCTGCTTAGAATATGCCGAAGATGCCGCCCTTGCCGGTGAAGGGCAGCCATCGCCCCGACTTCGATTCCTTTCCCTCTTCGAGGAGGGCGATGGCGAAATCGGCGAGGGCCGAGGGCTTGCCGCTCTTGTCCGCGATGCCCCAGGCCTTCCAATGGGCTCCCCGGCCGCGGTCGAAGAGACCCTCGCCGAAGCCGCGGAAGGCTGAAGAGACGAGGGCTGTCCAGGCGCCTTCGCCCGGCGCCCCGCTCGGCCGCATAGGAACCTCGACCGAGAGGGCGAGGAGCTTTCCCGTCTTGCGGATCTCGAAGCGCCTCAGCATCTCACGGGCGAGCCACACAGGACCGGTCAGCGCCTCTTCGAGGGCCGAGGCCAGGCTGCCTGGGGGGCCATCGAAGAGGGAGCGGTCTCCCGGTTCCGGTGCCGAAATCAACACGACGGCCTCCACATCTCCTCGCGATGATGCGCCGATGGCGAGGGCGCCCGCCGACACGTAGGAGGATGGATTCCAGGGCAGGGAGGAAAAGCCGGATGTCTCGGCAGCGGGGCGCGTCGTCGCCGTGCCTTCGGCGCCCGCCTGCTTCCGCGCGAGGACGACCGTCCACCCCGCGGCCTTCGCCGCCCCGGCCAGCGCGAGGGCCGTATCCCCTTCTCCGGGGGCTATGATCATTGTCTTTGCCACGAAGGCGAGTGTACTACCTAAACCTTCCCGTTTGAAGCCTGTCCGCCGGCGATCGCTTGGCCGATGGAGTCCTTGGAAAGAAGGCCCCCGGCCTCCGATCTCGAAGACCCTCGCCCCTCGTATGGAATAAGGCATCGTCGTCCTGCTATTCTTGCTTGCGAAGGACCGGGGTCCTTCCGGGAAGGAATCATGAAGATAGCGCTCGCGCAGATAAATTCGGTGATCGGGGACTTCGAGGGAAATGCGGCGAAGATCCTGGCGATGGTCAGGGAGGTAGCGGCAGGCTCCTCGACGAGCCTCGAGGCCGGTCCTTCCGCAGGGAGCGGGACGGTTTCCGGCGGATCGAAGAGCGCCGACCTCGTCGTCTTTCCCGAACTCGCCCTCTGCGGCTATCCGCCGATGGACCTCCTGGACCAGGACGCCTTCGTGGCCGGAAGCCTGGAGGCCCTCCGTCGCCTGCAGCGCGAACTTCCCCATGGCGTCGCCGTGGCCTTCGGCTACGTGGACCGCAACCGCTCCGGGGCGGGCCGACCCCTCCGCAATGTCGTCGGCGTCATCCGTGACGGCGCCCTCGTCTTCACCCAGGCCAAGACCCTCCTTCCCACCTACGACGTTTTCGACGAGGCCCGCTATTTCGAGCCTGCGGCATCACGGCAGATCTTCGACTTCGAGGGGATGAGACTGGGCTTCGCGATCTGCGAGGATATCTGGTGGGAATCACCGCCGGTGCCCGGTCTCCATTATGCGATCGATCCGGTCAAAGAGCTTCTCGACGCCGGCGCCGAGCTTCTTGTCGTTCCCTCGGCATCACCCTTCGGGGCGGGCAAGCTCGCCATCAGGAGGCACCTCTCGGCAAAGGCCTCGAAAGAGGGCAGGGTTCCCACCCTGTATTGCAACGCGGTTGGTGCCAACGATTCCCTCGTCTTCGACGGGCGTTCCTTCGTTCTCGATACGGAGGGCGAACTTGTCGCCTCCCTCGGTTGGGACGAGGGCCTTCTCGTCGTGGACAGCCGGGACCTCCTCGCCCCCCCCCATGCGGCCATCTCCGAAGCGGGGGAGGCGGCAAGGGGCGGTTGGAGCCAGGGTCCGACCGTCGAGGATCCCATGGCCGAGATCGAGAAGGCTCTCGTCATCGGCATCAGGGACTATATGGCGAAGTGCGGCTTTCGCAAGGCCTGTCTGGGCCTCTCGGGCGGCATCGATTCCGCATTGGTGGCCGTCCTTGCCGCCGAGGCGATAGGCAGCGAGAACCTGGCCTGCATTTCCATGCCATCGCGCTTTTCCAGCGAGGGCTCGATAGCCGATTCGGCAGCCCTGTGCGATGCCATCGGTTCCAGCCTGCTGAGTCTTCCGATCGAGGGTCCCTTCGGCGCCTACCTTAGCCTCCTCGAACCGCATTTCGAGGGTCTGCCCTTCGGCCTCGCCGAGGAGAACCTTCAGGCCAGGATTCGGGGAGCCCTCCTCATGAGCTGGTCCAACAAGTTCGAAGCCCTCCTCCTCACCACGGGCAACAAGAGCGAACTCGCCACGGGCTATTGCACGCTCTACGGCGATATGTGCGGCGCCTTGGCCCCGATAGGCGATCTTCTCAAGACCGAGGTCTACGCGCTTTCGCGTTTCATCAACGCGCGCTATGCGAGGGAGGGCAGGGTACCGCCCATCCCCGAATCGACCCTCGTGAAACCCCCGAGCGCCGAGCTGCGGCCCGATCAGACCGATCAGGATAGTCTGCCTCCCTACGAAGTCCTCGACGCGATTCTCAGGCTGTACATAGTAGAGAACCTTGCCCTCGACGACATCGTCGGACGGGGCTACGATCCGGCCCTCGTCGCGAAGATCATCGGTATGGTCGCTCGCGCCGAATACAAGCGACGGCAGTCGGCGCCGGTCATCAAGGTTTCGGCGAGGGCCTTCGGAACGGGAAGGCGCATGCCTATAGCGAGGGCCATTCACGAGTCGAGGGGCCGCACCGTAGATTAATCGGCAGGTTGAGCCGCAGGCTGAGCCGCGGCTCAGTCTCGGTGAAATGGATCAAGGCTTTTTGAGCTTTGGAATTAGGCGCAATGCATCGTTGAGACAATGGCGATATCGCGGTATATTCAACGGACGACGCATGCGCAAGCTAAGCCGCTTTGTTTTGCCCTTCGCGCTCGCAATTCTCTATGCGAGCTGTGACGTTCCTTCGAGCCTTTTGAGCGACGAGGAACGCAATTCATTGTATTCAATGGAAATATCTCAGAATGATCGCGACTTGGCGAGCGGCGTGTCCCTCCTTCCCGGAGCAGGTCTCACGGCCTCGATTGGCGCGATGACAGGCGCAAAGAGCCCCGACTCCCTCTCCCTCGATCTCGTCGATTCCTCGGGAACCAAGATCGCCTCCCTCGCCTATGCCGTCGGCGGCAATTCGAAGGGCCTGGATTCCGGGGCAAACGTCGTAGCCGTCGGCAGTCTCGTGGGCAAACTCCCGGGCTTCAGTCTCCCGAGCGATCTTCCGCCGGGATACTATTCGCTCCAGGCCTCGATTGTCGCGGGCAATGCGACCACTCAGCACAGCAGTTTCGGCTTCTTCGTGCCCTCGACCAAGTGGGAGCTCGGAGGCGTGACCTTCAGTCCTTCCGTTCCCCGTGCCGGATCTAGCGTCCTCCTGCAGGCCTCGATCGTCGCCATTGATGGCGAGTCGGCGATAGCCGCTTCCGATTCCTCGGGCCAAGTGCAGAAGCTCGGCTCGACGGCCGCGGCGCAGTCATCTTCCTCTTCCTCCGAGGATCGTCTGTGGCTGCGTTGGACCCAGGGTACCAGGACCCTCGCCGAAGGCTTGGCGTCGGCCGGCTTCGATCACCTCGTGTGGAAACTCCCGGGCGTTGAGGGAGCCTACTCGGTCCGCGTCGATTTCTATCCCGGTCCGCCCTCCGGTGGAAGTTATTCCATCGGCTCGCCATGGAACCAGACCATCTCCTTCATCGCCAAAACCGCCGTGCCCGCGAGATTCAAGGATCCCTTCTCGGTTCCCTCGCGTTTTCATTCCCTCTTCGTCTTCGACGGAAACATCGTCGATTCGGGAATGCGAGCCGTTCCCAAGACGGCCGATATCACTGGCCGGCCCGACCTCGTCGCCATCCCGGGCGGTCATGGCGAGCGCATGGACGCCGCCGATGGCTTCGCCCTGTCCGATCTCGGTTTCGACCCTTCCGGCCACGCGGGGAAATTTTCCCTTCTCATGCGGCTTGCCGTCGAAAGCTCCTCCGGCAGCCTGGTCGCGCTGCCGGTCGAGGGGAACGGAAGGCTGGCGATCGGCCTCGACGGTGGCGCCTTGTGGCTCGAGTACCCTGGCATGGGGTCCTCGAAAGTCCTTCTGCCCGGCATTCAGGTCGGCAAGGGCGTCCATGATCTCATGTTGAGTTTTATGCCGGACAAAGATGGCACCCTTGTCGTCTGGTCCCTCGACGCCGCTCCGCGGGTGAGAACCCACATCCCGGCCTTCGATGCCCGCTTCGACCGTCTCCTCGTCGGGGGCGATTCGTCGGCTTCGGCGGTGTGGGCCGACCTCGGTCTCTGCTACGACGACGTGGCCGCCCCACCCCCCCTCTTCCTATCCGCCCTCTTCAGGATCGAAGGCGACCGTCTTCTCGCCGGCGCCGGCTTCGAATCGGGCCCCGGCCCCGATTTCACGGCCCTCGGCTCGACGAAGGCACGACCATATGCGTTTTCCCTGTCTGCCGGCTCAAGCCTTTCGTCGGTCCGTGACTTTCCGACCGAAGCCGGGCTTGCCGTTGCGCTTGGCCGGCTTTCCGGTGCATTCAGGCTGAATCTGCTCGGGCCGGGCGGCGCTACCCTCCTATCGGTCGACAGCGACGGGGGGATGCGCGATGCCTCAGGCAAAGCTCTGGCCGCCGTCGCTGAGCTCGGTCAGGGCTTCGTCTTTTCGCTTTCGAAGGGCGACGCGGGCCTCGAGGTCAGGGGAAGCGACGGCTCCCCGAGGCTCATTCCCCTGAGCCTTCCCGACCGCGTCCGTCTGTCGATAGCCTGCGATTCGCAGGCTGTCCTCGAATATGCCGCCGTCGCCTCGGGGGCGGCGCCGCTGGACCAGACGGGGGGCTGATGGCGAGATTGCCGATCGGTTTTTGCCCGCAAGCCCCGCGTCGCTTATCGATCTCGATACATTGATTTTCCCGCCCGCGGCGCTACAATGGCAAAGGTGAAAAAGAGGAGCCTGTCTTGAACCTATCGAAGCTACCCAAGCCGCTCGCCATTTTCGGTCTCGTTCTCGCCTTGGCCTCCTGCGCCACGGCTCCGTCCCCCCCTCCCTCCGCCCCCTCGCCCGCGAAGGATCGCGCGACGGCCCTCGTGCAGGGCGGCTTCGACGCCGGCCAGCCGACGGATGGCGCCGCCGGAGCGGCAGGTTCCGCCGCAGCCGCCGCCACCGCGGCGTCGCCCGTGGCCTCCCAGGCCGCCGAACCCCTTCCGCCCGCACAGGGGCAGATGAGTCCCGCAGAGACTTCCTATCTCCAGAACTACCTCAATCGTCTTAATTACATGGTTTATTACAACGCCGACGCCCAGGTCGATCCCCAGTACGCGAAGATCGCCGTGTCCCAGGCAAATCGCTGGCTCATCGAGAAGATGGGGCTGTCGGTGATCGACTACGATCAGATCGAGAAGAACAAGAAGGACCAGAGCGCCGCCTGGCAGTCGGAGACCGGCGGATCGATCGATATAATCCAGTACCTCGCGCAGAAGTTCAACGCCGACGTCTATGTGGAGATCGATTTCACCATCGCGCAGGGCGGCCAGGCCGGGGGCTATACGGCCTCGGCCCAGGGGGCGATGAAGATCTACGAAACGTCGACGGCGACCCTTCTCGGATCCATCTCCTTCGCGGGGCAACCGGCCTACAGCCCGAATTCGGTCGAGGCCGCCTCGACCAACGCCATCGCCGCCGCCGTCTGGACCATGATGCCCAAGGTCACCGATCAGGCGAAGTCCCTGCTTTCGAACTCGCTGCAGCGGGGCATTCGCTACGAACTCATCATCCAGAAGACCCCCGATTCGCGCAGCGTTTCGACCTTCCGCCGGGCCTTGGCGAAGAGCGTGCGCGAGGTCGAGCAGGTATCCTATTCGCCGGGCGAGACGAGACTCAACGTGTACGCCTTCCTCCCCGGCGACAAGATAGAGGACGCCGTCTACGCGGCGGCGGCCCAGGCCGGGCTCAGGGATATCAACCTCGTGTATCAGCGGGGACGCTCCTACACCTTCGATAGCGGACAGTAAGGCCGGCGCGACCGGTCGCCCAAATAAATCCGAGGCGGGCGCGTTCCCGCCCGCGGGCTGGTCCCGCGACGCATTCAGGAGGTTCACGTGAAAAAGCTCGTCCTCGCCGCGGCGACAGTCGCCGCCCTTATTCTCGCAGCGTCATGCGCCTCGGCCCCTCCCAAGGCGCCGGAGATCGTCACCAATACGCCGCCTTATGACATCCTCCAGCACGCCGGCACGACCCTCGGCGTCACGCAGCTTCCCCCTTGGGTGACGGTCGCCCTCGAAGGCGCCAAGGCCGTCGAAAAACTTCCCGACTACAAGAACGACTATGTCGTCGTCGTCGATGTCGTGGGCAAGGATCTCGAGGCGACGAAGATGGCCGCCTCCCTCCTCAACGCCCAGACGGAGATCTCGCGCTATCTCTCGCTGCGCGTCAAGGAGACCTTCTCGGGCGCCCAGGTCGGCGACAAGGACAAGATCGAGACCTATATGGAACGCGTCGTGAAGAGCGTATCCGAGGTACAGTTCTCCGGCTTCCAGAAAGCGGCCGATTGGTGGGTCCAGTATCGCTGGTACAAAGATGCTAGCAAGAAGAAGGTCGATCGGGAGGAATTCCGGGTCTTCCAGCTCTACACGATCGACAAGCAGGTCCTCCAGACCCAGCTCGAGGATGTCCTCGCCAATGCCGCCAAGACCGAGCCGCAGATGACGCCTGACAAGCAGAAGGCCGTCGACCTGGTCAACCAGTCGATGAAGAGCGATTTCTAACGGCGATGCGACGGAACCGGCCCCCTTCGTGGCGGCTAAGCCCCGCCATTTTCCTTTTCGCCCTTCTCGCCTCCTGCGCGAGTTCGCCAGCGGCGAAGGTGCCTCAATGGGTATTGGCGGTTCCGTCGGCCGATTCCTCGACCACCTATTTCACCGGCTCGGCTTCTTTGCCGGGCCGGGATCTGGCCAAGGCCGACGAGGCCGCTACCGCCGACCTCGTCGCCTCGATCATGCGCTATGTCGGCGCGAAGGTGACGGTCGAAAGTACGGCCATTGCCAAGGCCACCGTCGATTCCTATCAGACCGACATTACGCAGTCGGTCAAGACGGCGGCGGACAATCGCGTGGCCGGCTTCAGCATCAAGGACCGTTATGTCGCCTGGGATCCGAAGTCGGGCCGGAGTACCGTCTATATCCTAGCAGGCTACAGAACCGCCGACCTTGAGGCCGAGAAGCGACGGATCGCGGCCGTTTTCGCCGAGAAGAGCGATGCCGTAGCCGTTCCCGAGGCCCAGGGCGACGCCTTCAGGGCCCAGGGCCGCAATTGGGACGCCCTGGGGCGCTATATCAGCGCCGCCGTCGCCGCCTCCGGATCCGGCATCGACAACGCGGACATCAAGCTGAGGCGCAACCTTGACAAGGCCCTCTCAACGGTAGCGACCCTTCAAGTGTCGATCGTGCCACCTTCCGGGAAGGCCCTCGTTGGGCTTCCCTGGCCTGGCGCCTTCACCATCCGCGTCTCGAACGGCGGGACGGGCTCCGCGGTGGCCGGAGCCGCCTTACTCCTGAGCTATCCGAGGAAGCAGGGTTCCAGGATCGTCCAACGCAGGGTTTCGGCGACGACCGACTCGATGGGCTCGGCCAGCTTCACGCCGCCTCCTCCCGATTTCGTCGGCAAGGGCCGCTTCGCGGCCAGCGTGGATTTTAGCCTATGGTCCAACCAGCTCGATTCGCTGCCGCCGGCCATGGCCGACTCGGCCGCCTCACTCCGGGAGGCCTTCGCCTCCGCCTCGGCCGAGGTCGGCGTCGAGGTGCAATCGCAGGCCGCCACGATTCCGATAGGCGTCGCCCTCGTCGATGAGGGCTCCGATGGGAAGCTCCTCGATCAAAACACGGCTGCCGCTGCCCTCGTCGACGCCCTGTCCCAGGCCGGCTTTCAGGTCAGCTCCCTCTCTCTCGATGCCGCCCTCGTCGCGAAGGGCGACGACGGGGCCCTGAGGCAGGCGGCAGCCGCCCTGGGATCGAGCGCCCAGCGCCTGGTCTACGGGGAGGCCCGCCTTCTTTCCTCCCGAGATGACGGCGACATGTGGATGGCCTCGGTGAGGATCTCGGCAAAGGCTGTCGAGATCGCGGGAGGCCGCCTCCTTTGGTCCGGGGAGAGGGAGGCTTCGGGGGTTGGCAGCGATGAGGCCGCCGCCATCCGCGCCGCCTTCAGGGCGGCGGGGGCCTCAGCCCTCGGGAAGGACCTGATTTCAAGCCTGCCCTGATGCAGGGGCTCTTGTCCGAGGCTTGAAGGTTTCCTCCCCGCGAGGCTATCGTCCCTCCAATGTCGCGCAGCTACCTCGATCCGCCCCTGCCCATAGTCGCCCTTGCCACCGTAGCCGGAAAATCCGCCCTGGCGGTGCTCCGAGCCTCGGGCAAGGGTTGTCTGGAGCTTCTCGCTCCCTGTTTTTCCCGCGGCGAGAAGCTGCTTGCCGCGCCGGGACATAGCCTCGTTCACGGTCATTTCGTCGATCCCGGCGATTCCGAAGCCATAGACGAGGTCCTTGTCGCCGTATTCCGCGCGCCCGCCAGCCCCACCGGCGAGGATCAGTTCGAGATTTCCTGCCATGGTTCGCCCGTCATTGTCCGCCGCATTCTCTCGGTCCTCGAGACCGCGGGCTTTTCTCCGGCCCTGCCTGGCGAGTTTAGCTTCCGCGCCTTCGCGAATGGCAAGGAAGATCTCGTCGGCGCCGAGGCCGTAGACGAGCTGGTGTCGGCTCCGGGGGAGGCGGCGCGGGCCGAGGCGCTCCGGCGCCTCGGGGGGGGCCTGTCGCGAAGGCTTGAAATGGCCCGAAAGACCATGCTCGGACTCCTCGCCGAAGCCGAAGTGCGTCTCGACTATGCCGAAGAGGACGGCTCCCCCTCGGAACTCTTTCCTGCCGAACGACTCCGTTCCTTCCGCGACAAGCTCTCTTCGCTCTCCGCGAGCTGGTCCATCGGCAAGCTCCACAGCGAAGGCGTCCGCGTCGTGATCGCCGGATCGGCCAACGCGGGAAAGTCGAGCCTCTTCAATCTTCTCGTCAGGGAGGAAAGGGCCATCGTCAGTCCCGAACCGGGCACGACGAGGGATTGGATAGAGAGCGGCTTCGAGCTCGCGGGCATCCCCGTACGCCTCGTCGACACCGCCGGCCTTCGCGAGGGAACGGGGACCGTGGAGGCGATCGGGATGGACAGGAGCCGGAGCCTCGCCGCGGGAGCCGATGTCGTCATCTGCCTCGCCGATGCGACCTTGGGCCTGGGGCCGGCGGACGAGGAGCTCCTCGCGCGACGGGCCGACGCCATCCGGGCATGGAACAAGGTTGATCGCAGCGACGCCGCCCCCGCTCCGAGGGGATGGATCGCCCTTTCGGCTCTCGAGGGCCGGGGCTTGCCGGAACTTCTCGGGGCCCTCGAAGTCAGGCTGCGCGAACTCGAGTCCAGGGCCGGCGGCCTTTTCGGTTCCGGCTCCGACGGCCGGGCGTCGGGCTCGACGCTCCCTCTCGCGCGCCGGGGCGAGGCGGCGATTCCATCCTCTTCCGATACGGCGGTCTTCGACTTCGTGGTCGCGAGTCCGAGGCAAAAGCGTCTTCTCGACCGCGCCGTCGCCTCCCTGGAGGGGACACTGGCGATCGTGGAGGCCGGGCCCGATGCTCCGATCCTCCTCGACGCGGCGGCGCTGGAACTCAGGGACGCTGCCGACGCCTTGGGCGAACTCACGGGCGAGATAGCCTCGCCCGAGGTCCTCGAGACGATATTCTCGGGCTTCTGTCTCGGGAAATAGGGCGTAAAGCGACATGGACTACGAAGCGATCGTGATTGGAGGCGGGCATGCCGGCATCGAGGCCGCCCTTGCCCTCGCGAGGCTCGGTCACAGGACCCTGATGGTGACGCAAAATCCGGACAGCATCGGGCGGATGTCCTGCAACCCGGCGGTCGGAGGTCTCGGCAAGGGAAATCTCGTCAGAGAGATCGATGCCCTCGGCGGAGAGATGGCCCGTCTGATCGATGCGTCGATGATCCAATTTCGCATGCTCAACGGTTCGCGGGGCGGCGCGGTGCAGGCTCCACGGGCCCAGGCCGACAAGGCTCTCTATTCCTCCCTGGCCCGAAAGACCCTCGAGAACCAGCCGAATCTATCGATCCTTATGGACACGGTCGTCGACCTCGTGGCGGCGGGAGGGGCGGAGGCCGTCGCCGGCGTCCTGACCGATCGGGGAACGGTCATCTCCGCGCGGACGGTGGTCCTCACCACCGGCACCTTCATGGAGGGCCGGGTCTTCATCGGCTCATGGATGGCGAGCTCGGGCAGGTTGGGCGAAGCAGCCGCCGTCGGCCTGGGCGACTCGCTCAGGCGGCGGGGTTTCCGGGTCGGCAGGCTCAAGACGGGCACGCCGGCCCGCATCAAGTCTTCCAGCGTCGACTTTTCCCGGCTCGACGTCGACGAGGGCGACCTCCCCGCCCGGCCCTTCTCCTTCCTTGACGATCGGATCGACCGACCCTCCCTGCCTTGTTGGGTGGCCTACACCACCGACGCGACCCACGAATGCATTCGCCGGAATCTGGGATCCTCGCCCCTCTTCGGCGGCAAGATCGTGGGCAGGGGGCCTCGCTACTGTCCTTCGATCGAGGACAAGGTCGTGCGCTTTCCCGAGCGCGATCGTCACCAGATCTTCGTCGAACCCGAGGGTCCCTATACCGACGAGCTCTACCTCAACGGCATGTCCACCTCCCTGCCCGAGGCGGTCCAGCGGGAGTTCATCAGGACGATACGCGGTCTCGAAAAGGCCGAATTGGTACGACCAGGCTACGCCGTCGAATACGATTTCCTCGATCCCCGCGACCTCTTCGCCTCCCTCGAGTCGAAACGCATGTCGGGGCTCTTCGTAGCCGGCCAGACGAACGGCAGCTCCGGCTACGAGGAGGCCGCCGCCCAGGGCCTCATGGCGGGCATCAACGCCGCCCTCCGCCTCGAGGGCCGCGATCCCCTGATCCTGGGGCGGGGCGAGGCCTATATCGGCGTCATGGTGGACGACATGACGACCCTCGGGGCCGACGAGCCTTATCGGATGTTCACGAGCCGCGCCGAGCGCCGCATAGCGCTCCGTCACGACACGGCGGATCGTCGGCTAACCCCTAGGGGCCGCGCGATCGGCCTCGTCGACCCTCGGCGTATGGAACGTTTCGAGGAAAAAATGGCGGGCATCGCGACCATCCGCGGTCTTCTTCGCGAAAGGAAGATCGCGGCAGCCGACGCTTCAGCGGAGCCGGCCCTTCTTCCTCACATCGGCGAGAGCCTCTCCCTCGCCCTCCGCGATCCCCGCATCAGTCTCGGCCTGCCCAGTCTTGCGGGAGTCCTGCCGAAGGCGACCCCCCGCGATTGGATCGAGACCGCTGAACTCGACATTCGATATGAGGGTTATGAGGAAAAGGAGGAGAGGCTCGCGGCCCGCCTCGCCGGCTCGGATCGCCTTCGCATTCCCGAAGACTTCGATTACGGGGCCGTGAACGGCCTATCCTCCGAGGCAAGGGAGAAACTCGCCTCGGCGAGACCCCTCACCCTCGGTCAGCTTTCGAGGGTTCCCGGCGTCCGTTCGGCCGATGCGGCCCTCGTCCTCGTATGGCTTTCGCGCGGAGCTAAAGGGGGTTGAGCCCTGCTTCAATACGAGGCGGGCGGCCCCGATCCGGACGCGGCCCCGTTCCCTCGCGGCCCCGCTCGTGTCGCGGGTCCTCGGGCCGCTTCGGGTGACTCAGTCCTGGGCCACGCCCGCCATCGCGGCGAGATCCTCGCGGGCCTTGTCGAGGGCCGCCTGGTACTGTTCCCGAACGGCGCCGACATTCTGCTTGTAGAAGGCGGAGAATTCCTGGTCCATCATCGGGTCGAGCCTCACCTCCTGCCCGAGACGGGCGGCCATCGCCCTCTCCTTCTCCCTGAGCTTGGGGGCCCACTGCTGTTTGATCACCTGGTCGACGTTGCGCATGTCCTCGAGGTACTTGCGGAGGAAGGCCTCGAGCTGCTGGAAGAGGCCCTGGACGCGCTTCTCGGCGAGGACCCCGCCGATCATCCCTCCGTCGCCGGCGATGACGGCATAGGCCGAGGCGATGGCCCCGAGTTTCTCGAGGCCCGAGTCGTTCGTCGGGAGCTGGATCTGCGCGGACAGGATGTCATGCATGCCGATCTTGACGAAGGCGCGCTTGTCCTTCGGATATGAGTCGAGCTTTTTCTTGAGATCCATCGTCGCGGGCTCCTCGAGATAGCGTCCCGCGCTTCGCTTGCCTTCCTGCTTGAGTTCGTTGGCCTCGAGCGAGGCTTGGTCCACCTTGAGATCCTTTGTCCGTTCCAAGGCCAGTTCGAGGGCGCTTTTTATCTGAGCCATTTCATGCCTCCTTCGTCAACTCTTCATGGTTCCGTGTCGGCTAGATCCCGGACGAAGGCGATCACCTTGTCGATCACGCTCATGACGATGATGGCCGCGACGAGTATCTCGAGGACGTTCATCGCCTTGGCTATTCCAAAGGGAAGGATGAGCATTTCGAGGAGGAGCCCCGAGTAGAGCACCATGATCGAAGCGATCGCGGCCTTGCCGAGGAAGGTCGTCCTTGGTTTCAGCCGGCCCCTGACGAAAAAGATAATCGCCATGAAGACGGCCTGTTCGGCCAGCCTTCCCGTGACGAGCCAGAAGAACCAGTCGCCGATGAACCTGAAATAGAAAAATACTATCGTGAGCACGACGAGGACCAGGTAGTCGCTCGCGGAATCCATCATTTTCCCGATCCGGGTGACCTGGGACCTCGTCCTCGAAATCCATCCATCGAGGAAGTCCGTCGCGAATACGGCGGCCATGAATATGAGGAGGGGGATGCGGATCCGATAGTCACGCGAGGCGATTACGAGAAACAGGAGGGTAGGCAGGCTGCTTACCCGAAACAAGGTAATTCGATTCGCGAGATTGACCCTGTCGAGGGACTGTCCCCCCTCGGCGAGGGCGAAATCCCGCTTGAAGAGCCTGAGAAGGAGGAGGAGGAAGAGATGGAAGCCGAGGGCGGCGGCGCCGAAGGGTGTCCAATAGCGCCAGAAGAAGCCGGCGCCGAGGGAGAAGGCCGAGAAGACCGCGACCTGCAGGATCAGGTAGACGAGGATTACGCGGAGGATGCTCTTGTCGAGGCTGTCACGCATGGCTATCCCCCGAATCGATGTCATAATAAGGTCGCGTCTTTGAAAAGGTCGTGTTGGAGGCCTTACGACTGGGTCGAAATAGTACAACTTGACACCCGTGATGTCAAATCCCATACTCCGGCCATGAACAACGCCGACCGGCTGACCGCGAGCCGGCTCTTTCTCGCCCCGGTTTTTTTCGCGCTCTTCATGTGGGGCGAGCCGCTCCATCTCCCCGGTGCAGTGGTCGCCGCCCTCCTTATCCTCCTATTCACGGTCATCGAGGTAAGCGATCTTCTCGACGGCATGGTGGCGAGGGGTTCCGGGACGGTGAGTTCTTTCGGAAAGCTCTTCGATCCCTTCGCCGACGTCTTCGCTCGCATCACGTACTTTGTCTGTTTCGCCTGGGTCGGCATCATGCCGCTCTGGATCTTCCTTATAGTGCTCTACCGGGAATTCGGCATCCTCTTCATCCGCATGCTCCTCGCGGAGCGGGGGATCGCCATGGGAGCCCGTCCCGGCGGCAAGGCGAAGGCCGTCGTCTACATGACGGTAGGAGCCCTTTCCCTTCTTTATTGGTCCCTTTCCCGCTTCGGCATCGTCGCGGGCTCGGCCGATCCCTGGCTGCGCGGAATCATACTGGCCTTCTATCTGGCCGCCGCCGTCCTTTCGATCGCTTCCTTCATCGATTACTGGATCCAGTTTCGCAAGCAGTTCGCCTCGTCCGCTTCTCGCTGAGCATTTGTAGGAATTCGTCCGACACCGCCTTGACCCTCCCAGCCATTGCTGTATACAGTGCGGCTCCTTCACGGATCGGCGCTCAGCGCTCCTTCTGCGAAGGTGAGAGAAAAGAAAAAAGAGAGAACGCCCGCTTGACGCGGTAGGGAAGGGAGTGCTAAGTTGGGCGGGTTCGCCCCGAAGCACGAAGGTGTCAAGGACGGAGAGTTTCGCAGATGACGCGCGGCGTCAAGCGAAAAAAAGAAAAGTTCGAAAGACTGATTGACACGAACGGCACGAAAGTGCTACAAAATCTGCGGTGGTTGGCACGAAAGTTGCTGACTGCGAGCAAGGGTCTTCCACAGTGAATTAGGGATGGGATAGAGCGAGGAAGGTGAATCAAGATCTACGATCTTGTTGGCCGAATCTCGGGAGGGTCGGGAAGCCGAAAGGCGGAACGATGATTTCGGGAAGAGGCGACGATATCGAATGCCGGTCTCTCCTAGCGGAGGGACGAAGAATGATTCTCTATGAATCCCGCGGGCTTCGGCCCGTTGGAATATATCATGGAGAGTTTGATCCTGGCTCAGAACGAACGCTGGCGGCGTGTCTTAAGCATGCAAGTCGTGCGGCAAGAGCAGCAATGCTCC
>Ga0307375_10002610_pt1 | contig 18326 bp, 12 predicted proteins | sample TR1MG_FD_202531 | JGI IMG/M metagenome (GOLD analysis project Ga0307375, IMG submission 202531) | Soil microbial communities from Risofladan, Vaasa, Finland - TR-1 | ecosystem: Environmental > Terrestrial > Soil > Coastal area > Acid sulfate soil | place: Finland: Risofladan, Vaasa | collected... | reverse complement strand
TATCCCGTTATGGTGGGAATGTGTCTAGTAGGTATTTCTTCTTCTTTAATGAGTTTAGTAATCGTAGTTTTACCGACACCCGAAAAGCCGACGAGTGAAATCTTAGGGCGCAATTCGCTTTTACTAATGGTCACATCCTTTTGAATTTCAGTATAAGCTGCAGGATCCACTATATCTTCTGTGAGCGGAGCGCGGAATTTTTCAAGGAAATTGTGACGAAGGAATTCGATTTCATCTTTTACTGGTTCGTCTTTATCAGTAGGATCGCAAATTAGAATGAATAGTAGATTATATTCTCGCGTAGTAGCGAAACTCAATTTAAAATTGATGATTTGCATAAAATCCACAACATCAACGACGAAACTCCTTAAGTAGTCTCGAAGTGATTCAATTAATGGATTTATGGTTTCTTCTGGCAAAGATTTCCCATACTCTTTCTCAAAAATAATCGTCTTACTTTTGTAAATAAGTACTTTTCTTAGCATTTTTCTTAGCCTCTTGAGTTTGTATTTTACTCAAATTTTTTTACTTATAACCATTTGTTTTCAATAATTTTAATAAGTTTAATCTAGATGTTTGTTTCTTATGAAAAAGCCAAATATCGCTTTAATTGGATTTATGGGAACGGGAAAGTCAATAATCGGGGCGAGACTCGCGGAAATCTTGAAAAAGAAATTTATTGAAATGGATGATCTAATCGTACAGCTGGCAGGGAAATCGATTCCGAACATATTTGCGGAAGACGGAGAAATTCGTTTTCGGGAATATGAGATTCAAATGTGCAAAGAGGTTAGCAAGAGAAAAGATGTAGTAATTGCGTGTGGAGGCGGAGTCGTTTTGAATAAAATTAACATTGATTATTTAAAGCAAAGCTCGATAGTGATTTGTCTAAAAACTTCGCCAGAAGTTATACTTCAACGCATTTCCAAGGATGGAAAGGAGAGGCGTCCACTTCTCAATAAACCAGATCCAATGGCAGAGATTCGGAAACTTCTCGCGTTTCGTGAAGCCTTCTATAATGCGGCGACAGAGTATCAAATCGATAGTTCTAATTTGACCGTTAATGAAGTTGTTGAAAGAATCAGAGAGATTTTCAAGCGCGAATCTATTTAATATGTGATTTCAATGGGCAATTGTCCTGATAAGACCCACGATTAATACATAGGCAGTTAGTGGAATGGCAAGGAACGTGTAAATAGAGGGCGTATAGAAACAAGTCCACATCAGGGGAGACCAAGATAATTGATTAATGCCTGTAAGTCCTATAAAAGAAAATGCTTCTTGCGAATCAATTACTAGTACGGTTTGTGGAATAAAAAAGATAAATAACCCAATAATTAGCCAGAAGGAGAATTGGGAAATGAATCCACGCGGATCTTTGCCAGTAATTGATGGTGAATTAGCCAGTTCATGTAGATTAAGATAGGGCAATGAGGAGATTACCAATGCGTTGATTAAAACGACAAGCCCGAAAATATAAAGCAGGATTGATCCAAAAAAGACTATAACATTCTGAAAATAGAAGGGAAGGATTATATAACAAAGAAAACCGACTAAAGTTAAAAAAAGTGCGTGCATTTTTGACAGAGAAATATTTTTTAATCTCAGAAATTCAAATATGAGAATTGCGGAGAGATAGATAGTCGCAATGCTAAAGGCAATAGTTAATTTGGTTGGGAAATTTTCTAAACCCCAAAGTATAGAAAAGAAATAGCGCTCTGGAGCATAGGTCGGAGACAATAGAAAAAAGAGTAGAATACCAAAACAAACGCCTTTTAGATACGAATATCGAATTTGATTTGAAAAATCATTAAAAAGGATGAGGTGGGAATTTTTGAAAAGAAAAATAAGTGGGAAAGCAATTCCAATGAAGATAAATGCGATAATCCAAATTAAGAGGGCATAATATTGGAAGGGTATCAGTAGAATAATAACAGCGGCGATAATTAACGAATAAAAGAATGATTTTTTTCCTAGTTCTGGAGAATTATATACGAGATGATTGGATTGAATTTGTCTGGATAAAAGAATTCCGAGGGGAAAACCGATAACAATGATGAATTGAGGGGAAATAGCGAAAAGGAAAAATCCAATGGTGAGAAGGCTGAGAGAGAGGCAAAAGGTTTCGCGAACCCCAATCGATTTCTCTATTACTCTTTTTAGTTGGATTCCAAAAAATAATGAAATTATTAGAAAAAGTAAATAGATTACGCTTAAGATAGTAGAATACAAGCAAAAATTTACTGTTAAAAGTAAAGAAACATCGATTATTACATAAAAGAGTTTTAAGAGATGACGAAAACCATTGGAAATGGATTCTTGCTTTTGGTTTGAATCTTGTTTTGAAAAAAGCCATAGGAGGGCCAATAGAATAACAACGCCAATAAAAAGAACGAGCGTGATACTTAAAACAATGGTTTCATTCATCCAGTTTTCTGAGGTTAATTCGAGTTGGTATCGTGTAAATAGTTCAGCAAATTGATCGGGTCTGAGAAAGGTATATGTGTCGTTTGGGAGCGTATCATAGACATATTTGGCGGTTGAAATATTAAAATCCCAAGAATTCCAACCCACGAAAACGAAGATGGGGTAATCCGGTTTAGTATAGGCAATGGAATTTAATTTACCGATGAGTTCATTCCCGCCTTCAACCCAAATTGAATGAAACACGGGAACGTCATTTACTAAAGAATTTGCTTCTGCTTGAAAATCATGATAATTTAGATAAATTCCTGTGAAATTACATTTGGGAGAGGTATAAGCGTTCAATATTTCCTCAGAATATTGGACTTCATACCCTTCGTACCCATTCAAGAGCCAGACCTGACGCATATCAGATTGATCCATAGCGTATTTTGTTCTATTCAAGTAGTTTGGAAAGGTGGGCGTCATATCCACATAGCAATATCCTGCGCCAGAAGGTCCTGCCAGAAAATATTCGTTGGCGGTAGCATTTTCGTAATAATACTTCAAAATAATTGGGGAAATCTTAGCCATTAGAGGTTCCAGTGTTATCCCAAGTGGAACGGTACCCCGGTCAGGATTTTGCCAAATTTCATTTAACAGGTAATTTTGACAGTAATCCACATTATCCCCGTCGCTTACGATGAGCGCTACGTATATTTTATTTTCTAAGGGATAGGAGGAAGCATTAAAGCTTATGGGTTTCTGGGTGAGTAAGGGATCCTTGAATGCACTCAGCACTGTTAAGTCGGGGATTGCAGCACAAAGGGAATATTTTCCATTATGGGATATTGTTTTTACGGCTTCATATTCCCCCAGAGCGCCGCCGGGATCTGAGAACCATCCCCAAACAGGGATGTTTTGAGGGGTTTCAGTCATAATCCTACGAAAGAGTTCAATTTCCGCAGGATCTCCAAAGGGACCCACATGAACCCAGAAGGTAAAAATGTTAGCGGCAACAATGTAATCTCGGAAAGAGGTTGTCTCAGGCGGGCGGCTTGCGATCATTTTTTGATTTGCAATTGGCCAATAATTTTCAAATGCCCATGTGTAAAGGGCAAGCCTTGAAGTGAAATTTCCCCGGAAATCGTAGAGTGCGCTTAAGCCAAAGAAAGTTGAAAAATTATAAAGCATTGAAGGATGGATAACCACGCATTCATTGACCCCTGCTAAAAAAGTAGCAACATTTACGGTGTCCAAGAGGTTTTCATCATAAATTATTACCCCTTTAATGGATGTATTATATTTTTCAATGATGTTCCAATAGGAGGCGTAAGAGGATATAGTATAATTCACGCCATAATATTCTTTGAGCCGATCAAGCCAGAAAGCATCGGATTCACGATAGATGAAATAGAGGGAGGTATTTTCTTTATTCACCAGACCCTGAAGTGTCGTTAATACGAGTTGTTGGTCATAGGGGAGGGCCCGTATATCATAGGCATCTAATTCACTAGGTGTGGTAAAATTGGGGAAATTATCAAAATAGGTGGAATCCCCCGTAATGTCTGATGTTAAATCAGCCCCATGCCAGTTAATATAGTTATAATCATAAATATTCGGGGGGATACAAGTGGGAATAATACCAATTCCTAGGATAACCAAGCTAATGAATCCAATTAGGAAAGCCTTCTTTCCCCTTGATAAGACCATACTTGATTTACCTAATTAATCTATCCTGTCATTTCAATCCTAAGCCTTCGAGAACCATTTTTTTCATGAGTGGGAAGGGTGCCTTCTCACCAGTCCAAAGTTCGAAAGCAGCAACCCCTTGATAGACAAGCATCATGACACCAGAGATAGTTTTTGCACCGACCGCTTTTGCATCTCTTAGTAATTTCGTTTCCAAGGGATTATACACCACGTCGAATACAACAAGATCTTTCCGCAGCATATCTTTCGGAATCACGCTCGCATTTATGTTGGGATACATCCCGACAGGGGTGGCATTGATAAAAATATCAGCATCTTGGAGTTCTTTGGTGATTATTTGGGGGTTTGATTTGAATCCGCGAATGTTACCACTGAGTTTAGTATTTAAATCTTGGGTAAGATTTTGAACTGCGCTTTCAGCTACATCAAATAACACGAATTCTTTCGAGGCGGGTGCAAAATTATAAGATATCGGACGTGCAACGCCTCCAGCACCAATCATCACAATTTTTTTTCCTTTTAAATCGACACCTTCTTCTTTTAGAGAGCGAACTGCACCAATACCATCTGTATTTGTGCCATAAAGATAGTTATCTTGATTTAGAATAGTATTAATTGCCCCAATATTTTCGGCAATTGGATCGATTTCATTCAGATATTGCATAGCACTGATTTTGTGTGGAACTGTTACGTTTGCGCCTTTTATATTAAAGGCACGAATGCCCTCTATTGCCTCTTTTACTTTATCATCATCCACCCGAAGAGCGACATATACATAATCTAATTCTAGTTCCTTAAAGGCAGCATTATGCATTTTAGGAGACATACTATGCTCAACGGGATTTCCAATCAAAATTATCAATCGGGTTTTTCCGCTAATCTCCATTTTAATTCACTTTCTATTATAAGATGTAAAGGTTTCTAGATTTTTCTTCATCTCTTTGATAGAGATTTGTCCTGGAGCCGTGGGTTTATCCAATGCGGCAAAGGTAAAAGCAGCTCCAAAAATTGGTGATAAAATTCGTGATATAATACCCTTACTACCCATAGCAAATGTTATAATTTGTATTTTATGTTCCTTTGCAAAATGGGGAAGGGAGAGGAATTTTAAATTATCCTCAATTGATATCGCAGTACCGATGATTTTTACGAAATCGGCTTGTTTTTTAGTAGCATCCACAATTATATCCTTCATTTTCGAGATATCGGGAGTTTTTTGAAAATCGTGATATGAAAGAATCGTTCTAACATCTTTTTGTTTTGCCTGTGCAATCAAAGCAGTTAATGTACTTAAATCCATGCTGAGTTCGAGATCTACAGCATATGGTCGTGAATCTATAGCTCTTTTGATTAATTCTATTCTTTGATTTTCTTCAAAGGCAAATTCCCCGCCTTCATCAGTTTTTCGGATGGTTAAAATAAGCTTAGACTGAATTCCTTGCACTAATTTAGCAAAATCAGTATTGAAGGGATTTTTAAAATGATCGACTCGAATTTCAATAAAGTCTGCACCATTTTGGATAGCCTTATGGCTTTTCTCCATTGCAGAACTGTGATCCTCTGCACTAATAGCAATACAGATCATAGACAATCTCAACTAATTTATTTTTCGAGAATATATTCTTCGACTGGTTTGCCGAAATGTCGCCCTCCTTTTGCAACGTAATAAACTAAAATTTGATCGCCGACTTTTAGATCCGAAACTGAAATGGGCAAATTATCGGATTTGACAAGTCTAATGGTCTCTGCATTTTGGACAATAGTTTTGATAACCGTTTGATTTACTTCAGCTTCAATTAAAAGAAGCGGCCGCTTCTCAATTTTTGATCTGCCGACAGTTACGGTGCGGCATTCACCATCCGTATTAATTGCGAGTACTTCAGTCCCTGCCTTGATTTCAGACAGATACTGTGTTTTCCCATTAGGAAGTAAGATATAAGCATGAACTGCCCCAGCATTTACACGGAATGGTCTGGGATCGGCAAATTCTGATGGAAGTGATTCTGAATGGATGAGAAAGAGAGCCATACTTTGGGATCCAATTAACATTCCTTCCCCAATAGAAAGTAACGAACATGTATCAATGCAAACCCGGTCGCCAGAACCCACTTCTTTGATATTTGTAACTTTGGCAGGAGTCAGGGTGACTTTAATTTCTTCCTTCAGAAGATTTCTTATTTGTTGAATTTCTGCGTCAGATTTTGGTTGGAAAACGACTCCATCCACACCTAATTCGAGAGTTTCAAACATAACTTTGGCTTCATTGATGCTATTAACTTCAGCGAATAATGCCGTATCCTTCTTATGAAGATCTGCAATTAAATTTTCCATAGGTATAATTTTCCAATCAGTGGCGGTAATAATTACAATGGTGCTTCCTAGATTTGCTGCATTTATCGCGATTGCTTCGTCTTTTTTTTCTTTTATTGTAATCCAATGCCCGATGCTTTTGGACTTTTTTATATGATCTTCTATTTTTTGTTTATCGACTGATTTATCAATCAGAACATCTGGCTTGAGCGATTCCGAGAAAGCATAGATTGAAACATTCCCTAATTCACGAATTTTATCTGCGACATCTTTTTCGATTAAAAAACTGTTTATACCTGCAGTCATTGCAGTTATTGCAGTTTCTTTTATAATTTCCCAATCATCTTTAAGATGTAAAACAATCTGCTTCATTTTTATCAGCTTAGATTAATAAGATTTTATAAATAGGACTCTATTTAGTGGATGTTATAAATTTTAATGCTTCTTCAATAGTAAGATTTTCTTTAATAATTTTAGCAATAGCTGTAACGATTCCCGTTGGATTTTCATGTTGGAAAACATTGCGTCCTGCGGCAACGCCAATTGCCCCGGCACGCATCGCATCGCTCACAGTTACTAAGAAATCGCGATCTGTAGCTGTTTTAGGTCCACCAGCAATGATTAAAGGGACAGGAGAACATCCCTCAACGACGGGTTTAAAAGATTCATACGATCCAGTATAATTTGTTTTAATTATATCAGCACCTAATTCCATTGCAACTCGCGCGGCGTGGGTTACTACAATTGGATCATAAGGATCTTTAATGTTTTTACCCCTCGGATAAATCATACAGATAAGGGGAATTTGAAATCTATCACAAGCATCTGAAATGTTCCCAAAATATTCTAACATTTGTGCCTCGTGTTCACTACCCAAATTAATGTGAATGGAAATGGCATCTACTCCTAATCTTACGGATTCTTCAATGGAACCTACAATAACTTTCCAATTTGGTGTATCACTCAGGCTAGTGCTTGCAGATAAATGAAGAATCATCCCGCAATTGGGTGGGTCCGTTAATATTCGGAAAAGCCCTTTATGAAGAAGAATTGCAGTTGCGCCGCCTTTAATTACCTTTTGAATTGTGGATTGTATGTCAATTAATCCTTGAACGGGCCCAATAGTAATCCCATTTTGGCGGATTTTAGGCGCACCTATCAATCCAGATCCATGGGTATTATTAGTGCCTTCTTTTTCTCATCCAATATTCGGCTTAATCGTACATCTTTGCCCCTCATTTATCTTACACCTAAATGAGTTTATGTTTGATTCAATTATTAAGATTAAAAATTTAAAGATATATATAAAAATCGCGCTTTTTATTTCGAACCCTTTCCCGGAAAAATCCGTGCATATGCTTCTTCGAAAGAAATATTGAATTCCTTCGCAACCATCTCAATGGAGGTTTTAAAATCGTGGATTTTTGAATATTCGAGATACTTATCCAAATACGTTTTCCATTCTTGCTCTGTCATTTTACACCAACTTGGGAATTAGAAAAGAATCAATTGTTCCAAGCTTTTAAAATGATATATTAATATTTAATGATATTATATATTAACTATTGGATTATTCTAAGATTATACGATGAAAGAGTCATGGGTCGTTATTAATGGAATTAAAATCGGTCGTCTATAAAATTGCAGAGGAACTCAATCGAGAATTACGACCCACAAACATTGGAATTTTAAATGCCAGTGGCTCTTTCATTGCATCTAACTTTTCTGCAAATTCACACACTTTAATTTCAAAAATCGTACAACAATACGCGGCAATCCCCATAAATAATTATATTAAACAAGATTTGCCAAACTCGAATTATTTTCTCTACATCTATAAAATCTCGCCGGATGTTTTTATTGTCTGTATTTCCGATACGCCAGAAAATCTAGTACTGAAGAAATTTGGACAGATTGCGCGCGATTATGGAGCTCTACTTCTTGAGGTACTGCAACCATCACCACCAGAACCGAAAAAAGTCCCTCAAGATGACCGGATTGTTGCAATTGTTTATTCTAAAGCAGGGGATTTAGGTCCATCTGCAGTCAGCTGGATGCCAAAACCATTATCGGATCAGTTAGTTTTTGAAATTGCAGCAAAATCATTATTAATTTTAAGTGCCGGATTTGATCGCACTGTCGCTTTACGAGAATCTTCATCGGTTCTTCCATTTCCTCAAGGGATTGGAATGGTTTATGTCTTTTCAATACCGGATAACCGGGCACGTGGGAAATCTTACGACGCAGCTTTCACACTTCTTTTAAAAGAAGAATATCGAAAAGCACTTCTTGAACGTTTGGATCTTTTTGAGAAGGGAGCAAATAAGCTTGCGGATAGAATTCGGGAGGGCGGGCAACCAGATTCGCTTATTGAACAGTTCTATGAGTATGTTTCGAATTCACTCAATAAGAAGGTTGAAGCATTTACTTCACCGCAAGCGCAAACAGTTATCCCCTCTGATCAAATACTAAAAAATGCTATGGTAGACGAAGTCAAACGAATTCAAGTGGAACATCCGAAATCACTCGATTTAGATTTCAGCCACAAAGTAAAAAAATAGAGAAATCGCGTATTGTTGGATTAATGCCGGATTTTACCAGGAGGAGAAATTACTTCCTTTAGAGCATTGATATCAGGTTCTATTTGTCTTTTTTCCATATCAAAGCCCGTTAATGCATCCTTTAATCCATGTCCGGTAATTACACAAACAATATCTTCATATTTAAGTTCATCTTTGAAATCTGCATGCATTTTTATTAGCCCCGCTAAACTTACTGCACCAGATAGCTCCGCATATAATCCTATTCGTGCTAATTTACTTCTTGCCTGGATAATTTCTTCATCAGAAACGGTTACACCATATCCTTTCGAATTTTTAATGGCTAGAAGGGCTCCGTTTCCAGTAATTGGATCAGGAGCGGCAATAGCTGAAGCAATCGTTTTGGGGTTTTCAATTGGGGTAATTTTCAGGGTATTATTTTTAAATGCATGAATTACAGGTGCACATCCTTCTGCTTGAACGCCCACTATCTTAGGTAATTTTCCAATTAGCTTGACGTTTTTAAACTCTAAAAAAGCTTTCCAGATTGCCCATATTAATGTCCCGGTTCCAATGGGACAGAATACAAAATCGGGAGGTTTCCAATCTAACTGATCTATTAGCTCAAACCCCACACTTTTTTCACCTTCAGTACGATTAATATAATCACCAAGCAAAAAATAATTGAACTGTGAAGCGGCTTGTTCAGATAATCTTTGGACGGTATGATAGGAATTAGTTTTCACTTGAATAAGTTTTGCGCCATATGCAATTATTTGAGCTAGTTTAGCGGTTGGAATATTCTCAGGGATTAGAATCGTGCAGTCAATCCCTGCCATCGCTGCATAGGCAGCAACTGAAGCACCCATATTACCTGTGGAAGCGCAAATAACAGATTTAGCATTTTTTTCAATAGCATTCGTTATTTCAATAGTTGATCCTCTATCTTTGAAAGACCCCGTAGGGTTAGCTCCCTCATATTTAAAATATAGGTGAGTACAACCAACTTCTTTTGCAATTTTTTTAGATTCGATGAGTGGGGTGCCTCCTTCATTCATTGAAACTATTTTTGTAACGTCATTTATAGGATAAAATGGATAATATTTCCAATGATATGCCTCTATTCGCCGAAATTCGCCCCGAATTATAGCATTCCCTAGAATACTGGTTTGAATCTCATCATAATCATATATTGCATTTAAACCAGATTGACAATCTGGACATCGAAATAAATTGGAATCAGGAGAAAAGGACTTCTCGCATTGAAAACATTTTAAACTTTTGATTTGAACCAAAAAACTTCCACCTCAACAAGAGACCGGTGCAAAGGGCACTTTTATTAAAGGTAGTACTATCAATATCTTATAAATTTTAAAATATTAAATCTATTAAAGTATAAGAGAGTTATAAAAATAAGGGATTTTTGAAGTATGAAAGATCTCATCTTTGAGTGGCAGCACCATCCCGTGCGGATTAGGATGATAAGGGAGTGTAGTGTCCTTGAAATTTCAGAGGACGAGAAAATAGGCCCGTTTAAAGAAGGAGATGACATAAAATTACCGTATTGGCAAGCAAAGATTTTAGTGAATGAGAAATATGCCAAATTTCTAGACTTAAAACCCATTCAAGCTGGAGATATATATAAAATATTTCATCGAGAACTTCCAACGTCTCAATTAACCGCAATAGATCCTGATTTTTACTCAAAAGTGCATGAAGATCTCGTTGAAATGACGAAACAATTTAAGGAAAATCAGGATCTTCGACTCTTTCAAGAAATTGAAAAAATTAAACCAATTTACCGGGATTTGGTTTCTCGCCGTTTCTATAAACTTTTACAGATGGCAGCGGTTGGGGGCGATAATGCAGAAGCACTTCAAAATTGTTCGAACGAAGAAAAAGAATTGTATAAGAGATTACGTGAAATTTTTGACCAATTTAAAGCTCAATTCTTTATTTAAGGTTTTTTTTGCCAACTTTTGAAGAAAGCTCGGTTCTCTTATTTTGTTGCGCTCAATGGGAAGTTGTATAGAGATTTAACTATAATGTGTTCTGATTTAGTAATATTAATATATTATCTGTATCGCACATGACTTTAAATAGGAGTTTTTCTCAGATTCTTATAATATAACATTCAATTCTTCCTTTTTAAGAGTGTGCCATTATGCAATCTGAAGATGATTTTGAGCCGATTATGCGTTATGTAAATTTTTTTAAAGAATTCACGAGTGACGGGCAAAATAAGTATCGTAACATGATCGAGCAAATGCCGATTCAAAAAGCCAGATCCCTCATAATTAATTTTGATGATCTGTATAATTATGACCCTAGATTAGCCAGAGCGACATTACAGACACCTGCAGTAATTATTGAAAATGCTGGGCAAGCAATACAAAATGTTATGGCTGTTAGCGATGAAGATTATTCAGCAAATACCTTTTTTGCACGGTTTATGAATTTGCCTGAAGAGCATCGCGTCCATTTACGGAAGATTCGCTCAGAGCATATCGGAAAAATGGTTTCTGTTAATGGAATCTTAACGAGAACGAGTGAAGTGAAGCCTATATTGACAGTGGGCGTTTTTCAATGCAGATCCAACTCCTGTAATGAAAAAATTGAGATCCCTCAAGGAGATTACTATACGAAACCTTATCAATGCCCGAATACCCAATGCAATCGAAAAGGACCCTTTACATTCATTGCCCAAGAATCCATTTTCATTGATTGGCAGAAGATTCGAGTTCAAGAGAAGCCCGAAGAACTTCCTGCTGGGCAACTCCCAAGATCCCTTGATGCCTATCTCAAAACGGATTTGGTTGATACCGTACGCCCCGGGAATCGGATTACTGCCGTTGGAATACTCTACTCTGCCCAAGACACGGGCGCGCATGGAAATTTAAAAACCTTTCATGTTTTTCTTGAAGTAAATAGCATTGATACCTCAGAGATGGATACAGATCGTCTTGAAATCACGGTAGAAGATAGGCAACGAATTAAAGAGCTCTCTCAAGATGAATGGGTCCATCGCAAAATCATTCATTCCATTGCGCCCACCATTTTTGGCTATGAAAATGTGAAAGAAGCCATCGCGCTCCAGTTGTTCGGGGGAGTCACGTGGCCTCAAAAAGATGGCACGAAATTCCGGGGAGAATCGCATTTATTATTAGTTGGAGACCCAGGCACTGGAAAATCGATGCTATTACAGTATGTCTCCAAAATTGCGCCCCGGGGGCTTTATACAAGCGGAAAGGGAACAACAGCGGTAGGTTTAACTGCAGCTGTGCTGCGCGATAAGGATACGGGTGATTTTACACTTGAGGCGGGCGCGTTAGTATTGGCCGATCAGGGAATTGCCTGCCTCGATGAATTCGACAAGATGGATCCCTCCGATCGGGTTGCAATCCATGAAGGGATGGAACAACAATCATATCATTACGATACAGAAATATTATCGACGAATGGAGAACGGATAATGATTGGTTCTTTTGTCGATAATTTAATGGAACAATATAAAAGTCAGATAATTCAAGGAGTAGATTGTGAGATCCTTCCGTTTAATAACTTAGAACTCTACTCCACTGATTTTAAGAAAGTTTTCAAAACAAAGATACATAGAATTAGCAGACATAAAGCACCTGACTTTTTTTATCGATTAAAATTTACAAATGGAAGGACAGTTACTATAACTCCTGAACATCCAGTCTTTATTTTTCGAAGAAATCAAATTGAAGTTATTAGTGCAAGTGAATGCAAAGTCGATGATTTCATCCCAATCCCCCAATTTTTACCAAATTCCAGTGAAAGTATCGAACTAACTCAACAATCAGCGGATTTTCATCCATTAGCAAAAAAAGTGAGTTTTCCAACCACGTTAACAGCAAAATTGGCACGATTAATTGGATATCTAGTCACGGAGGGGCATTCATATAAAGGTTCAGCAGCTGAAATTGGAATGACAAATAAAGAAGAGGTTATTTTAGATGATTTCAAGCAACTTATGAACGATTGCTTTAATTTAATCCCTTTAATAGATGAGAGAAATGATGGTACAACAATATTAAGATATGTGTCGGTTCAATTATATCAATGGATGATGAAAAACTTTCCTGAAATGATGGTAAAATCTATATACAAACGTATTCCTGCCAAAATTATGAGAAGTAACAAAGAATTTGCCAAAGAATTTTTATGTAGTGCATTTAAAGGCGATGGAAGTGTAGAATCTACGGCGCTTTGTTATAGAACTTCGTCAAAAGGATTACGCAATGATTATCAAGATTTATTATTAAAATTAGGAATTCAAAGCAGTATTGTTTTTGATAAATATAACGCATCATACAAAGTGTATATTCGAGGACAATCCCTTAATTCGTTTCTAGAAAAGATAATAGAAAAGAATGATCGCCGATATGAAAAAGTTCGGGATTTAATTATATCACCTGATAAAAAGATACGACATCATGATGTTTTTCCAACGGGAATTAGTGAAATTATATTAAGCTTAAAAAGGAATCTAGGATTGGCAGACGATGGGTATTATTGCGAACATAAAAAAAAGAATTTTGGAATAACACGCAATATTTTAGAAAAAGAAATAGCAAATCTTAAAGAAAGGCTTTTATCAATAAAGAATTCCATAAATAAAGATCCTGATGTTAGAAAAATCAGAGAAACCTTTTATTCCCAACAGAAATTAGCCGAATTTTCAGGTTTGACTAGAGGCACAATTGATTACTATGAAAGAGGAGGATATAACGAAGCTAGGAAAAAATCCATTAAAGAATGTATCATAAATGCCTTAAATATTAAATTAAAGGGTTTACATAACCAAATCTTATATTTAGAAAAATTAAAAGATGCGGATATTCTTTGGGACAGAATTACAAAAATTGAAATAATTAAAAATGCTGAGGAAAATTATACACCATTCGTATATGACTTGACTGTTGAACCGAATCATACATTTATAAGTCAGGGAGTGGTGTTACATAATACAATCAGCATAGCAAAGGCTGGGATTGTCGCCACTTTAAACTCCAGAACTGCGATTCTGGCTGCCGCGAACCCAACTTTTGGGCGCTATGATGAATTTAAAAACGTAGCGGAAAATATCAAGAAACTGCCCGTTACGATTCTTTCGCGGTTTGATTTAATTTTCATTATGAAGGATCGGCCGGAAGCAGGGAGGGATTCTCAAATGGCGGATAGAATAATTCAGAGTATTACCGAAGAGATGGAGCCGCCCATTGAAGCGGATTTGTTACGTAAATATATTCATTTAGCGAAATTAGAATGCAAACCGAAACTATCACCGGTGGCAGCGGAACGGCTGAAGAATTTTTATGTGGAGAAAAGAAGTGCAGGAGATCAACGGGATGCGCCAGTACCAATTACTGCCCGGCAGTTAGGGGCGCTGATCAGGTTGGCGCAAGCGCACGCGCGTATGGCTTTACGAGAAGAAGTAAGTATCGAAGATGCAGAGGCAGCAATTCGACTTTTGGAATATTCCTTACGCCAAGTAGGAACAGATCAGGAAACAGGCATGCCAGACATAGATACAATACTTACAGGGCAATCGAAAACTCAACGGGATCGATTGGAAACGATGCATAGTCTCATCCGAGAAATGGCGCGGGATAGAGGTTCTGTCGCAGTTGAAGATTTGATTGAAGAGGGGATGCGCCGAAATCTACAACGTGCATTTATTGAGCGAGCAATCGAACAATTAACAAATGAAGGATTGATATACCGACCTGAATCAGGAAGAATATGCCCTGTCGATTAAATTCAATCGTAATAAATGAGTTTCTGCTGTTTATACTTAGAACTTGGCTTCTTTTTTATTACTCTTGGAATTTTAACTTCAAAATCCTGGGATATGTCTGGAGAATACTCTTGCTCGAGGTTGCGTCCCATTTCTAAATGCTTATTAGCATTTTTTAGAATGCGATCTGCCCAATTCCCGAGTTTAAATCCTTTAACCTTAACTTCTCGCAATTCTGCTAAGTTTGCATTCGCGATGGATTCAATCGTTCGGTATCCTGCATTTTGGAGGGCAATAGCGCGCTCACGAGAGACATACTGGAGGTTGATAAGAGGTAAACGCTCCTCCTTTACCCCATAAGTAATTCGTTTTCCTAAGACCTCAATCCGAGGTATCAAGTCGGTACGCTTATGATATATAGCTAATTTAGCTAATGCATTAAATAACCAAGGTATATATCCTAATTGGGAGACGATCGGGGTAAGATCTCCGATATTAATATTATATTTTTCTTCTAATGCGCGTATAGGTACTTCCTTCATGTAATCATCTAAAACCATTGCTGTTTTGACTGCGCGCAGTTGGATTGAATCCTCAATATCCATCGGAAATAAGATTTTATTCTCTTCATAAAAGTACCAATATCCTGTTTCTTCCTGCATTCTGATTGGTAAGGTAATCGCATCAGGCGCCATACATACAATGAAAATTAGGGTTATGGGATCAGGTCTATCGTCAATTAATTTCAATCCGTTACTATAAGTAAGTGCAGTGATGGGATGAATGTAGAGATCGGAGGTTAGATTGCCATAAGGAGTTGATCGAATTAATTTGGGTTTTCGAGCAATGAACCCATTTGTATCTAAAAAATCTAAAGCTTCAAGAATAATCTCCTTGCTCTTTGGGTATTGGATGTTGCTCAATGTGTATTTATAGTATTGCAATATTTGATCCATCGTTTTTGCGTAATTTGCCCGAATGCAGCGTAAGAGACTGCAATACAAGTTTGTTTCTACTAAATATTTGCTTGTAACTGGTTCGGGTTCACCCAAAACATATTTTTCTATTAAACGTTCTATTTCTTGGTCTTTTGTAAGGCGCTCCCCTGTGTCATCAGCGGAGGACTTTCGTGCAACTACATAACCATATCCCATTTTATCATATTGAGGTCTTCCCGCACGACCCCACCGCTGATGCATCTCTATAACTGGAAGCCAAGTCCAGCGTCCTCGAGATGCACGTTTGTATCCATCCTGAATTACGCGCTTCGCTGGTAGATTGACCCCAGCCGCCAATGTTGGAGTTGCCCAGATAGCTTTTATTGCGCCTGCCCGAAATAAATCCTCAATCGCTTTTCTATTTACCAGGGATAATCCTGCCATATGAAATGCAATATGATATTTAACCATTTCATTTAATAATTCACCAACCCCTGATTCCGTATCTGGAACTGCTATTTCATCATTCGGCTTCCATCCTTGCTTCTTTAAAATTTCTATGCATTTTTTTGCCTTCTCCTGAATACGCGTTCGGCTATCCACAAAGCAAAGAACCTGTTCGTCATTCTCAAGGAAGTTAATTGTTGCATTGACTGCATCATCAGGGGAATAGCGGCGTAAATTTTGTGTTTCTTGTTTTGAATAGATAATTTGGCGCCCGAATAGAATGCCCTTCTTCAGAGGAACCATTCGCCAATCACTGAAAATTAAATTTGCATCTAGCCATCGAGCCAATTCTACGGCATTTGATACAGTTGCGCTCAAACCAACTAAATTAAAATTATGGTATTTACTTTTTGCTACGACATCTTCATATTTGAAGCCGCGTTCTTCGTCTCGTACTAAGTGGATTTCGTCCAGAACCACTAATTTTACTTCATTTAGCCATGAAGGTTTTGAAGTCAGCAGACTATCTGCCGCCTCAGGAGTTGCGATTATCCAATCATAATTTTTCAAATAATTATCTCTTTCAGTAGAATAATCACCAGTTTTAATGCCAATTTTAAGCCCTAATTGCTCAAAAATTTCTTTAAAATCCATATATTTTTCATTCGCAATCGCTTTTAATGTGAAACACCATATAGTTTTATATGGCAGTGCCTTTATGGCAGCTAACATCCCTAGTAATGTCTTTCCAACCCCCGTTGGAATAGAAAACAAAAAGTTTTCACGTAATTTCACGTTTTGTCGTAGGTCCTCACCCAAAGGAGGATTAATTCTATCAATCTGTTGGACTTTCTCATACAATAATTTAAAAAGTGGGATCTGATATTCTTCGTAAACTTTTTCGTCGAATTCGACAATCTTATCTATAATTGGCATATTAAAAATAGTTAACGCCCCTAATGCTTGCGGAGGAAAGAAAGTCAAGAATCCACTCGATTTAAACCGTTCCTTAAACTTGTTTTCAATTGGTAGGTCCGTGATCTCCAGATTAAAGATGCTTTTCATCCATTTTCTATCCAAAAATTGCATAATTGATTACATATAGGAAAAAGATAGAAGTCATTATTTAAAAAATTTAATTGTCTTATAATTCATAAGGGGAGAATTGATAACTGAAAGATAAAAATAGTCATTTAAATAGGATATGCCCCGCATGTTCGACAATAGGTCGCTTTCTCATTCACATTTGAATTGCATTGAGGGCAGATTTTTCCGTTTAAGTCAACTGTTTGAGGAATCCCAATAGTGGACCGGTAAATTTCATAATAGAATAACTGTTCTTTATCTCGGATTGTTATATGGTCTTCGTTCCTATAATTTTGTTTCTTCTGAAGAAATTCAGGTTCGGAAATCTTTTCATTAAAGAATTTGGGAAGTATTGTAGTCCCCGATCCCACTTCGATTGGGGTTTTAACGCGCCATACGACAGCCTTTGGTAAGAGTTCTTCGAAAGCTTTGCGTAGAATCCATTTCCCATAAATTTCTTTGTTTTCAGTATGAATTTTATATTGAGAATCTAATTGAAGCGCAAATTCTTTAACTTCAGGTACTAAAAAAGGAAGTTTAGCTTCCATTCCCAGCACTTTGGCGAGCGGGATGGACGAGAAGGTCATTACTTGAGATAATTTTTTTAATTCATTACTAATTTGTTCTTGATCAAAATTAAAAAGATAACTATAGCCTCCGAACAGTTCATCCGCTCCATCACCTGTAAAAATCGTGTGTATTCCTTTTTCTTTTGCCGCCTTCAAACCCAGATATATTACCACACTATTCCGGATCTCCATAGGATCGAAGGAATTGGTAGTTTTTATGACAGTGGGCAATGCATCGTATAATTCATGTTCATTAAAAGTGTAAATATGATGTTGAAATCCCAATAATTTTGCCACTAAATCAGCATATTCTATATCGGGTGAAGGGGCATTCTCGAATTTCACCGTAAATGATTGTAATTTTATAAATTTTGATGCAATTATCGAAATAATACTAGTATCTAACCCACCTGAGAGTAAAATGCCTTCAGCTGAATCCGTTTTTATCACATTTTCTAGTAATACTCTTAGTTTTAAACAATTTTCACTTAGATTACTATTAATGATTGGACACTTCCATTTTTCATCTATATTGAGGGATTATTAGTATTAGAAA
>Ga0307375_10002609_pt1 | contig 18329 bp, 17 predicted proteins | sample TR1MG_FD_202531 | JGI IMG/M metagenome (GOLD analysis project Ga0307375, IMG submission 202531) | Soil microbial communities from Risofladan, Vaasa, Finland - TR-1 | ecosystem: Environmental > Terrestrial > Soil > Coastal area > Acid sulfate soil | place: Finland: Risofladan, Vaasa | collected... | reverse complement strand
TGATTCTCGGATTCATCGTCGCCGTGCTGATCATCCTGCGGGCGGGCGGAGGCTGACCGATGCCGGCCCCGGCCGGCCCGCTGCTCGACCAGCTCCGGCGCGACGCGACGGCCGCGATCGCGGCGCGCGCCGCCGAGGCCCGGGCCGAAGCGGCGCGCATTCGCGACGCCGCCGCCGCACGGCGCGCGCGGCGGCGCGCCGATGCCGTGGCGGAACGGGAACGTGGGCGTTCGCGGCAGCGCGACGCGGCGCGCGACGACGCCACCCAGCAGACGCGCCGTGCCGTGCTCGACGCCCGGGCTGCCTATCTCGATCGCGTGTTTGCCGAGGTCGCACATCAACTCGAGACGCTCGCCGGCCGGCCCGATCTGGCGCAGCGGCTCACGCCGCTGCTCGCCGATGCGTTGCCGTTCATCGACGCGGCCGAGACGCGGGTCCGGTGCTCCGGGGCGGCAGGTCCAGCGGTGGAGGCGGCGCTCGCCTCGTTGGGGCGCACGGGCACGCCGGTAGCGATCGACGACACCGTGCCCCTCGGCGCGATCCTCGAAGACGCGCGCGCCACCGTGCGTGTGGACGCCACGCTCGTGGCGCGGCTCCACCGCCTGCGGCCCACGCTGTCCATCGACGCCGTGCGGATGCTCGAGGAGGCCGCGCCGTGAGCGCCTGGGGACCACTCGTCGCCCGCGCCCGCGGGCTTTCGGGACACCTGCTATCGCGCGAGACGCTGCGGCTGCTCGCCGGGTCGGACGACCGGCGGGCGTTCACCGAGGCGCTGGTGCGGATCGGGTACCTGGCGTTCGCGCCCCACGCGCCGCCCCCCGACGCGTGGGCGGTGGAGACCGCCATCCGGCGGGTGGCCGCCCGCCGGTTCGACGTGCTGGCGCGCTGGAGCGGCGACTGCGGCGACGTGCTCGTGCCGCTGCTCGAGGACGAGGACCGCCGCTCGCTGCGGGCCATTCTGCGCGGCGCCGTGGGGCGCGTGCCCCACGACGTGCGCACCGCGGGGCTCATTCCCACCGCCGCGCTGCCGGCCCGGGCGCTCGACGAGCTGGCCCTGCTCAACGACATCGGCGCGGTGGGCTCGGCGCTGATCGCGCTCGGGCATCCATTCGGCGCCGTCGTGGCCGACGAATCCCGTCGCGAACTGCCCGACCTGTTCTCACTGGACCAGGCGATCGCGCGGGCGTGGGCGGCGCGCGCGGCCCGCGCGGCCCGCCACGGCGACGCCGAGCTCCGGCTGTACGTGCAGCGGTCCATCGACCTGCAGAATCTGTGGACCGCGCGCCTGCTCGCCGAGCAGCGGGCCGACGCCGCCGCCGACGCCATGTTCGTGCCGGGCGGCGCCCTCGTGACGGTGGACGACCTGCGGTACGCGGTGGCGGCGCGCAGCGTGGAGGCCCTGTCCGCGCGGCTCGCCCCCCGCGTGGCCCGCACCCCGCTCGCGGCGGCCCTCGGCCCGGCGACCGACGCTCCCGACGACGCCGCGCTGGCGGCCCTGATCGCCGAGTTCCGGGCCCGCGCGCGGCGCGCCCCGCTGGGCCTGTCATTAGTAATTGTATATATTCTGCGCCTGCGGACGGAGCACCGGGCGCTCCTGCGCACGCTCTGGCAACTATCGCTCGGCGTGCCCCGCGATCTCCGCCTGCCCGTCCACGAGGCGGCCGCATGAGCTACCGTGTCCGCGCCGTGGCGTCCCCCGCGCTGGCCGCCGGCCTCCGCCTGGCGGGGCTGCCCACCGACGATGCCGAGACGCCCGAGGCCGCGGCTGCCCGGGTGGCGGCCGTGGTGAACGACCCCGAGCTCGGCATCCTCCTCGTCGAACAGCCGCTGTTGGAGGGGTTCCCGCCCCTCGTCCGCCAGGCGCTGGAGGCGCGGGCCGTGCCCATCGTCGTCCCGGTGCCGCGGGCCGAATGGGGAGCGCCCACCGGCCGCGCCGAGGGCTACATCCTGGACCTGCTCCGCCGCGCGATCGGCTATCGCGTGAGGCTGCAATGAGCGCCGTGGTCACCCGCGTGGCCGGCGCGCTCGTCGAGGCCCGCCCCTGCGCCCCCGCGCTATACGAGCTTGCATATGTCGGTGCGCGCCGCCTGCTGGCCGAGGTCGTGCGCGTGGAGCACGACACCGCCACCCTCCAGGTGTACGAGGACACCACGGGACTCCGCCTCGGCGCGCCGGTGGACTTCTCGGGCGTCACCCTCACGGCGCAGCTCGGACCCGGCCTGCTCGGCGCCGTGCTCGACGGCGTGGGCCGCCCGCTGGCCCGCGTGGCCGAGGCCACGGGCGACTTCATCGCGCCGGGCACCGCGGCCGATACCATCGACCCCGGCGACCTGTGGAGCTTCACCGCCACCGTCGGCGCGGGCGACGACGTGGGCCCCGGCGACACGTTGGGCACGGTGGCCGAGCACATCGGGTTCACGCACCGCATTCTGGTGCCCCCCGACGTGCGCGGCCGCGTGGCCGCCATCGCCACCGGCTCGTACCGCGTGGCCGACCCGATCGGCGCCCTCGACGACGGCACGCCGCTCTATCTGGCGCACCGGTGGCCCGTGCGGGTCGCCCGGCCCCTGGCCGCGCGGCTGGGATACGAGCGCCCGTTCGTCACCGGGCAGCGCGTATTCGACCTGTTCTTTCCCGTGGCCGAGGGGGGCAACGCGGTCGTCCCCGGCGGGTTCGGCACCGGCAAGACGATCATCGAGCAGTCGCTGGCCAAGCACGCCGAAGCGGACATCATCGTGTACGTGGGGTGTGGCGAGCGCGGCAACGAGATGACCGACGTGCTCACCGAATTCCCGGCGCTCATTGATCCGCGCACGGGGCGGGCGCTCATGGAGCGCGCCGTGCTCGTGGCCAACACGTCCAACATGCCGGTGGCGGCGCGCGAGGCGAGTATCTACTTCGGCGTCACGATCGCCGAGTACTTTCGCGATCAGGGATGCCGCGTGGCGCTGATGATCGACAGCACGTCGCGGTGGGCCGAAGCCCTGCGCGAAATGGCGGCGCGCCTGCAGGAGATGCCCGGCGAGGAAGGGTATCCCACGTATCTCGCCAGCCGGCTGGGGCAGTTCTTCGAGCGGGCGGGGCGTGCCCGCGTGCTCGGCCGGCCCGAGCGCGACGGCGCGGTGACGATCATCGGCGCCGTGTCGCCCCCGGGTGGCGACTTCTCCGAACCGGTGACGCAGGCGTCGCTGCGGGTGGCCGGCGCCATGTGGGCGCTCGATCCCGCGCTCGCCCATCAGCGCCACTTCCCCGCGGTGGACTGGGAGACCAGCTACTCGCTGTACGTGGACCGCATCGCCCCGTGGTTTGCCGAGCACGGCGGCCCCGACTGGGCCGATGTGCGCGTGGCCCTGATGCACCTGATGCAGCACGAGCGCGAACTGCGCGACATCGCCAGTCTGGTGGGACCCGATGCGCTCGAGGACGCCGACCGCCTGACCATGGACTGCGCCGCCATGGTGCGCGAGATCGTGCTGCGCCAGAACGCGTTTCATCCGCACGACGCCAGTTCGTCGGCGGCCAAGACGTACGCGCTGGCCCGGGGCGCGCTCGACGCGCACACGGCCGGCGTGGCCGCGCTGGGCGCCGGCGTGTCGTTCGCCGATCTGGATCTGGCCCCGGTGCGGCGCGCCCTCGCCGCGCTGCGCGACGCGCCGGAATCAGAACTCGCATCGCGGGCCGCGGCGGCCGGCGCCGCCGCGCAGGCGCTCGCCCCCGCTGCTCCCGCGGGAGCCGAACCATGAGCGTGGCCCCGGAACGCACGTACCACGGCGCGGCCACGGCGGCCGGCCCGCTGCTCTTTCTCGAGGGCACGCGGCGCGTGGCGCTGGGGGAATGGGTGCGGGTCTCGCTGCCCGGCCAGCCCGACCGGCGCGGCCAGGTGATCGACGCCGGCGAGCGCATCACGAGCATCCAGCTGCTCGACAGCACCGTGGGGTTGGCGCCCGATCGCGCCGACGTGGTGTTGACCGGTGACGTGGCCAGCACCGTGGTGGGACGCGAACTGCTGGGCCGCGCGTTCGACGGCCACGGCGCGCCGGTGGACGGCCTGCCGGCGCCGATCGGCGATGCCGTGCGCCCCATCAACGGCGCGCCCATCAACCCCATGCGCCGCGCCCGGCCGCGCGATTTCATCGAGACCGGCATCAGCGCCATCGACGGCATGAACACGCTGGTGCGCGGGCAGAAACTGCCCGTGTTCGGCGGTCCCGGGCTCCCGGCACTCGATCTCGCGGCCCGCATCGTGGAGTGGGCCCGCGCCCCCAAGGGCGAGCCGTTCGCCGTGGTGTTCGCCGGCGTCGGCATCACCGCCCGCGAGACGCGCGAGTTCCTGGACCGCGTGCGCGAGAGCGGCGCCATGCCGCGCACCGTGCTCTATCTGAACGAGGCCGCGCACCCGGCCATCGAGCGCATGCTCGCGCCGCGGCTGGCGCTCACGGCCGCCGAGTATCTGGCCTTCGACTGCGGCATCCACGTGCTCGTCGTGATCGCCGACATGACGCATTACTGCGAGGCGCTGCGCGAGATCGCCACGGCGCGCGAGGAGATTCCGGGACGCCGCGGCTATCCGGGCTATATGTACACCGATCTGGCCACGATCTACGAGCGCGCCGGCATCATCGCCGGCAAGCCGGGGTCGATCACACAGATCCCCATCGTCACGATGCCCGACGACGATCTCACGCATCCGATTCCCGATCTCACGGGCTACATCACCGAGGGGCAGATCGTGCTCACGCGCGCCCTGCACCGGGCGGGCATCGCGCCGCCCATCGACGTGCTCCCCTCGCTGTCGCGCCTCATGAACGCCGGCATCGGCAAGGACCGCACGCGCCCCGAGCACCGCGAGTGGAGCGACCAGCTCTACGCCACGTACGCGCGCGGGCGCGAGGCGCGCACCATGGCGGCGATCGTCGGCGAGTCGGGGCTGCCCGAGACCGACCGCCGCGCGCTGGCGCTGGCCGACCGCTTCGAACGCGAATTCGTGGGGCAGCCGGAGGGCCGGCGCACCATCAACGAGACATTCGAGCGCGGGTGGACGCTGCTCGAGACCCTGCCCCGCGACGACCTCGTGCGGATGAGCGACGAGACGCTCGCCGCACGGCGCGCCACCGTGGAGCAGCGCGAGGCGGCGGCGCCGTGAGCGCCCACGACCGCATCGCGCCCACGCGGGCCAGTCTGCTCGGCGCGCGGCGCTACCTGGTGCGCGTGCTCAAGGGCGCGACGCTCACGCGACGCAAGCGCGAGGCGCTGGTGGCCGAGTTGTTCAAGCTGGCGCGGCCGGCCGTGGATGTGCGCCAACGGCTGGCGGACAGCGCGAACACGGCGGCCGAGGCGCTGGCCGACGCGCTGGCCGTGCACGGCGCCTCGGGGCTGGCGGCCATGGCCTGGCCGCCGGGGGATCCGCGGGTGGAGGTGCGGCCGGCGCAGGTGTGGGGCCTGGCGGTGAGCGACGTGACCGAACGGCCGTCGCTGCAGCGCACGCTCGACGCGCGCGGGCTGGCGCCCGGCGACGTCGGGTTCGCGGTGGAGGAGGCAGCCCGGCTCTATGAAATATTCGTCGAACTGCTCATCGAGGCGGCGCCGCGCGAGCAGCGGGTGCGGCGGCTGAGCGACGCGGTCGCCGTCACGTCACGCCGGCTGCGCACGCTGGAGCAGCGCGTGGCGCCCTCGCTCCAGGCGCAGATCGTGCGGGTGCGGCGCGACCTGGACGAACGCGAACGCGAGGAACGGCTCAGACTGCAGCGATTGGTGGCGAAGCGCCGGCGGCGGTAGCGCCGGCGGTGGCGCCGGACAGCAGGTAGTCGAGCACCTCGCCGGCGCCGTAGTGCGTGCGCCCCTGCAGGAACGGCGCCATGGCCATGAGGTCGTCGCCGCTGGTGAGCAGCGGCAGCTCGTCGTCCCAGCGCGGCCGCACCTGGGCGTGGCCGATGTTGGCGAGCAGGGCGTTGCACAGGCAGCGACGCCCCTCGGTCTCCTCGACGGTGCCGCCCTTGGCGACGTACGCGTCCACGGGTTCGGCGGCGCAGCGGTAGCCGAGGCTGCCGCCCTCCTTGCGATAGGCGATCCGCAGGTAGCCCAGATCGCAGATGCGCTGGCGGGTGGGACTCTGGTACTCGCCGGCCGCCATCTCCACGAGCTTGAACGGGTAGCCGGTGGGCGACGCGCGCGGATCGGTGCGCACGTTGACGTCGCCCCGGTTCACGCCGGCGAGCACTTCTTCCTTGAGATCAGGCAACACGCCCGATTCATCAGAAAATGCGAACAACGTGCCGACCTGGATGCCGGCCGCACCGGAGTCGAGCGCCCGGCGCAACCCGGCGGGTGAGCCCGTGCCGCCGGCCAACCAGAACGGGAGGCCGAGTTCGCGGATCTTGTCGAGGTCCACGACGTCGCGCTCGCCGTACACCGGCTCGCCCTTTTCCGAGAGCTTCAGCTCGCCGCGGGGGGGCGCGTTGTGTCCGCCCGCGGTGGGGCCTTCGATCACGAACCCGTCCACGCGGCCGTTGGCCTTGCGGGCGAGGGTGGCGGCGAGCGACGTGGCGGCGATGATCGGAAAGAACTTGGGGCGCTTGAGATTGACCACCATCGCGCCGTGCTCACCGGGATCGAACGTCAGGTACTCGGGGTCGCCGCCGCCCTCGACGTCGAAGCGGATGGCGGCCGGCTGGTGGATGGCCAGCGCGTCGAGCGCGCCGGGAATCTCGCGCGGGATGCCGGCGCCCATGAGCACCACGTCCACGCCGGCGAGCATCGCGCCGTAGAGGGTGGCGAGGTTGGGCATCTGCACCTTGGTGAGCAGGTTGATGCCGACCGGATTGTTGTGGCCTTCCTTGGCCAGCCAGACTTCCACGAAGCTGGCGAGCATGGTGATCTGCTGGCGCGCGGCGCTCACGACCTGTTTGTACGTGGGCAGCGCCTTGTACGGCACACCCGGAGCGCGTCCCTCGGGATGGAAGTATCGCGCAAGTGCCGACTCCGCGATGGCCGGGCACGGAAAGTGCGCCATGGCCCGACGCAGGTGTCCGCCGAAGTCGCCGTCCTGCAGGCGCCGCACGAAGATCGTGTCGATGACGGTACCGGAGACGACGCCGAGCTGACCGCGCAACGAGACGGCACGGGCGAGCATCCAGTTGGAGACACCGGCGCCCATACCACCCTGGATGATCATCGGGTATTCGGACGCGAATGCGAAATCGCTGAGGGTCATGTCTATGAAAATTATAGAGTCCCGCGGCCAATGGGGGTGAGGGTTTTGTCAGGGCGCGGGCGTGTCAGGGAAAGCCGGGCACGGTTTAGGAAGATCGCTGAATGCGGAGGGGTCCCGCAAGCCGCAGTTTCTGGCCAATTCGTGACCCGATCCCGCCCCCGGCGGGGGGATGGCGGCCAGCGCCCCCCTTGGCTGTGCGGGGGCGTATGCGCAGGCAACCCCCTTTCGCCTCTCACCGGACTCCCTCCCGATGACGCTCTCCGAAGGTACCGCGGACGCCCTGACCGGCGCTGCGGCGCGCGCGCCCGCCCCTCCCCGCGGCGCCTCCGTGGCCCTCGATTCCTTCTCCTACGACGACGACATCGTCCGAAAGTTCATGGTCGCCACCTTCGTCTGGGGGCTGGTCGGCATGCTCGTCGGCCTCATCATCGCCTTCGAGCTGGTGGTGCCGCAGCTCAACTTCGCGCCCTGGTTCTCCTTCGGGCGCCTGCGGCCGCTGCACACCAACGCGGTGATCTTCGCCTTTGCCGGCAACGCGTTCTTCACCGGGGCGTACTACTCCACGCAGCGGCTCTGCAAAGCGCGGATGTTCTCCGACTTCCTCGGCCGGTTCCACTTCTGGGGATGGCAGGCGATCATCGTTGCCGCAGCGATCACGCTTCCGTTGGGCTTCACGCAGGCCAAGGAGTACGCCGAGCTCGAGTGGCCCATCGACATCGCGATCACCATCGTGTGGGTGGTGTTCGCGGTGAACTTCTTCGGGACGCTGAAGAAGCGGCGCGAGCGGCATCTGTACGTGGCGCTCTGGTTCTACATCGCCAGCATCATCACGGTCGCCATCCTGCACATCTTCAACAACCTCGCGATCCCGGCCGGCTTGCTGAAGAGCTATCCGATCTACGCCGGCGTGCAGGACGCATTCATGCAGTGGTGGTACGGCCACAACGCCGTCGCGTTCTTCCTCACGACGCCGTTTCTCGGGCTGATGTACTACTTCATGCCCAAGGCGGCCGAGCGGCCGATCTACTCCTACAAGCTGTCGATCCTGCACTTCTGGTCGCTGGTCTTCATCTACATCTGGGCCGGCCCGCACCACCTGCACTACACGGCGCTGCCGGAGTGGGCCTCCACCCTCGGCATGGCGTTCTCGGTGATGCTCTGGATGCCGAGCTGGGGCGGCATGATCAACGGGCTGCTGACCCTGCGCGGGGCGTGGCACAAGGTGGTCGAGGACCCCGTGCTCAAGTTCTTCGTCGTCGCGATCACCGCCTACGGCATGTCGACGTTCGAGGGCCCGATGCTCTCGATCAAGTCGGTGAATGCGCTCGCCCACTACAGCGACTGGATCATCGCCCACGTCCACACCGGCACGCTCGGGTGGAACGGGTTCATGACCTTCGGCATGATCTACTGGCTGCTGCCGCGGCTCTTCCAGACCAAACTCTACAGCAAGAAGCTGGCGGAGTGGCACTTCTGGATCGGCAGCTTCGGCATCCTGCTCTACGTGGTCGCGATCTACAGCGCCGGGATCACCGAGGGGCTGATGTGGCGCGCCTTCGACGCCACGGGCCGCCTCGCCTACCCCGACTGGATCGAGACCGTGGTCCGGGTTCTGCCGATGTGGTGGATGCGCGCCGTGGGCGGCACGCTCTACATCGTCGGCATGCTGATGTTCGGCTGGAACATCCTCATGACGTGGCGCAACCGGCCGGCGGTGTACAACGTGCCGGTGATCCAGGCACCGCCGCTTGCTCGGGCGTACGTGCCCGAGCCCGTGACCGAGCCCCAGGGGGCGTGGGCGCGATTCGTCGGCCTGGGCTGGCACCGGATGTGGGAGGGGCGCTGGCTGCTGTTCACCGTGATGGTGATCATCGCCGTGGCGGTGGCGTCGCTGTTCGAGATCCTGCCGACCTTCCTCATTCGCGACAACGTGCCGACGATCTCGTCGGTCAAGCCGTACACGCCGCTCGAGCTGGCGGGACGCGACCTCTACATCCGCGAGGGCTGCTATCTCTGCCACTCGCAGATGATCCGCCCCTTCCGCTGGGAGACCGAGCGGTTCGGCGAGTACTCCAAGCCCGGCGAGTTCGTCTACGACCATCCCTTCCAATGGGGCTCGCGCCGCATCGGACCCGACCTCGCGCGTGAGGGCGGCAAGTATCCCGACCTCTGGCACGTGCGCCACATGCAGGATCCGCGGTCGATCACGCCGCGGTCGATCATGCCGGGATACGCCTTCCTGCTCACCGACGACCTGGACTTCGCCTCGATCCAGAAGAAGGTCGACGTGATGGCGATGCTCGGCGTGCCGTACGGGAGCGCGGTGATCGAGGGGAACGCGCCGACGATGGCGCACGCGCAGGCGCAGTTGCTCGCCGACACGATCGCGCAGCAGGGCGGCCCGAAGAATCTCCAGACCAAGGAGATCGTGGCGCTCATCGCGTACATCCAGCGTCTCGGATGGGATGCCACGCACGTCGCGGCTCCCACGGCCGCTCCGGCGGCGACCACGGGCGGAGGGAACACCCCATGAACCTGCTCACCGACGTCGTGAGCGGGGCCGGCCTGTCGTTCTTCGCCGACGTCGCGCTCATCATCTTCCTCGCGGTCTTCGTCGCCATTCTGGCGCGGGTGGTGTTCGCCAAGCGCTCGCACTACGAGCACGAGGCCAATCTCCCGCTCGAAGACGATACCGCCGCGCCCCACACGCCACCGCAACGCGGACCCTGACATGCCCACCAACGACCGCGATCAGGAACGACTGCTCGAACACAACTACGACGGCATCCAGGAGTACGACAATCCGCTCCCACGCTGGTGGGTCTGGATCTTCTGGGCGACGATCGTCTTCGCCGCCGTCTACGGTCTCGACCCGTGGCACGTGCTGCGCGGACCCGGGCGCATCGCCGACTACACCGCGTCGATGGCCGAGGCGGCCAAGCGGTATCCGCCGCCGGCGGCGGGCGGCAGCCTGGTGGCGCTGGAGGCACTGGGGAAGAACCCCCAGGCGCTCGCCGCCGGCAAGCAGACCTTCGCCACCACGTGCGCGCCCTGCCACCGTCCCGACGGCGGCGGGCTCATCGGGCCGAACCTGACCGACGACTACTGGATTCACGGCGGCACCCTCACCGACATCCACAAGACGATCACCGACGGCGTGCTCGACAAGGGCATGCCGAACTGGGGCAAGTTCCTCAAGCCCGACCAGATCGACGACGTGGCGGCGTACGTGTACTACGGACTGCACGACACCCATCCGGCGAACCCCAAGGCGCCGCAGGGCGAGAAGGTCGAGCGCCCGCAATGAGCCGCAACGCCCCCGCCGCCGTCGGCCGCGTGCTGCCGACGCTCAACGAGGACGGATCGCGCCGCTGGATCCGTCCCAAGCCGTCGCCCGGAACATTCTGGCACCGCCGGCGGGTGGTGGCATATGCGCTGATGTTCGTGTTCTTCATCATTCCGTACCTGCGAATGCACGGCAAGCCGCTGGTGCTCCTCGACCTGCCGCGGCGGCAGTTCACGCTGTTCGGCACCACGTTCCTGCCCACCGACACGCTGCTGCTGATGTTCCTGCTGGCGAGCATCGTCATCACGGTGTTCCTGCTGACGGCGCTCGCCGGGCGCGTCTGGTGCGGATGGGGGTGTCCGCAGACGGTATACATGGAGTTCCTGTATCGGCCCATCGAGCGGCTGTTCGAAGGCGGCAGGAGCGGTTCGCTCCAGATGGACAAGGAGCATGCCCACGGCCAGATGCATCCGCGCCGGTTGGCCAAGTACGCCGTGTACGTGGTGCTGTCGCTCTTCCTGGCGCACACCTTCCTCGCCTACTTCGTGGGCATCGACCGGCTGGTGCAGTGGGTGCAGCAGTCGCCGCTCGAGCATCCGACGTCGTTCGCCGTCATGGCGGTCACGACGTTCGGCATCATGGCCGACTTCACCTGGTTCCGCGAGCAGACGTGCGCCGTGGCCTGCCCGTACGGGCGCTGGCAGTCGGTGCTCCTGGACCGGCAATCGCTCATCGTGGCCTACGACGCGAAGCGTGGCGAGCCGAGGGGCAAGGGGAAGGACCGCAGCGGACTCGGCGACTGCATCGACTGCGGCGCCTGCGTGATCACCTGTCCCACCGGCATCGACATCCGCGACGGCCTGCAGATGGAGTGCATCCATTGCACGCAGTGCGCCGACGCGTGCGACGAGATCATGGAGCGCGTCGGCAAGCCCAGGGGGCTGGTGCGCTACTCGTCGCAGGCCACCCTCGAGGGCGAGAAGCCCCGCCGGCTGCGGCCGCGCGTCGTGCTCTACCCCACCGCGCTCGCCATCATGCTCGGCGGCTTCTTCTTCACGCTCGGCACCAAGCCGCCCGCCGACATCACCGTGCTGCGCGGCCTCGGCGAGCCGTACGTGGTCGAGCCCGACGGACGGATCGCCAACCAGTTGCGGGTCAAGATCACCAACCGGTCGAACGCCGACCACGTGTACCACGTGAGCATCGACGGCACCGACGCGGCGTCGCTGATCGCGCCCGACAACCCGATGTCCGTGGCCGCCGGCCAGACCGCCGTCATGGCGCTGTTCGTCATGCTCCCGCAATCGGCGTTCGCGGCGGGCGGCCGCGACATCACCGTGCGCGTCGCCGACGGCGCCGGCTTCACCGGCGTCGTGCCCTACCATCTCGTGGGCCCGGAAATCCAACCCGAGACATCGCGCAACGGCGCGGAGGACGACCACCGATGAAACGCGGAGCCGGCTGGCCGATCGGCCTCGCGGCGATCCTCGTCGCGACCGTGGCGCTCAACATCTGGGTGTACCACGTGGCGAATGACGACCAGTCGCTGGCCATCGAGCCCGACTACTACCAGAAGGCGGTGGACTGGGACAGCACGATGGCGCAGATGCGGCAGAATGCCGCGCTCGGCTGGCGCGTGTCGCCCACGCTGGCGGCGTTCACCGCGCGCGACGGCGCGCGGCTGCAGGTGACGCTCACCGACGCCTCGGGCGCCGCCATCCGCGGCGCCACGGTCAAGGTGGCGGCGTTTTTCAATGCGCGGGCCAACGACATCATCGACACGACGCTCGTGAGCGACTCCACCGGCTACGGCGGGCGCCTGCCGGTGACGCACGGCGGGGTGTGGGAACTCCGGTTCGACGTCACCCGCGGCCACGAGCGGTTCACGTCCACCAGCCGCGTCGAGGCCGTCCAGGCCGACCACGGGATATGACGCTGCTCCTCGGCGTGCTCCTCGCCAGCCTGGTGGGCAGCATCCACTGTGCGGGCATGTGCGGCGGCTTCGTGTGCGTCTACGCCGGCGCGTCCACGCCGCGCGGGCTCGCCAACCTGCCGGCGCACCTGGCCTACAACGGCGGACGCCTGGTGTCGTACGTGACGCTCGGCGTCGTGGCCGGCGCCATCGGCGCCCGCGTGGACGACCTGAGCCGGTTCGCGGGGCTGAGCCGCGGCGCCGCCGTGCTCGCCGGCACGCTCATGGTGGCGTGGGCGCTGGCCATCATCGCCGCGTCGTTCGGCGTGCACGTGCCCCGCATGCTCGCCCCCGCGTGGGCCAAGCGCCGGCTGGGGGGCGCGCTGGTGGCCATGCGCGGCCGGCCCCCAGTGGCCCGAGCCGCCGTCACCGGCCTGCTCACCACCCTGCTGCCCTGCGGCTGGCTGTACACGTTCGTGGTCACCGCCGGCGGCACGGGCAGCCCGCTGGCGGGCGCCGGGGTGATGGCGGCCTTCTGGCTGGGCACCGTGCCCGTGCTGCTGAGCCTGGGCCTCGGCGCGCAGCGCCTGCTGGGCCCCGTGGCGCGGCGCCTGCCGCTGGCCAGCGCCGCGCTGGTGCTGGTACTCGGCCTGCTCTCCATTGCCGGGCGCGTGCACGCGCCGGCCATGCACATGCGCGCCCACGCCGCGCACGCCGCGCCCGCCGCCCCGATCGCCATGGACCCGAGCCGTGCCAGCCACTGACCCTGCGGCGTTCGCGCCCGCGCTGGGCGCGCACCGCGCGCCCCGCACCGCGGTCGCCTGCACGCACTGCGCCCTCGAGGTACCGGGCGGCCTCGTGGAACCGGGCGCCGCCCACCAGTTCTGCTGCACGGGCTGCCGCGCCGCCTATGAGATTCTGCACGAGCACGGGCTCGACCAGTACTACGGGTTCGGGGAGCGGCGCGAAGCGTCGGTGACGCCCAGCGGCCGGACGTACGAGGAGTTCGACCACGAGGCATTCCAGAAGTTATATGTGCGGGGCCTGCCCGACGGACGGGCGCAGGTGGACCTGTACCTCGAGGGCATCCACTGCGCGTCGTGCGTGTGGCTGGTGGAGCGCGTGCCGCTGCTGCTCCCCGGCGTGGCCCGCGCCGACCTCGAGATCCGCCGGTCCCTGGCCCGCGTGGAATGGGACCCCACCGCCGTTCCGCTGTCGCGCGTGGCCCGCATGCTCGACTCGCTCGGCTACCCGCCGCATCCGTTCCGCGGCGTGCAGCGCGACGCCGTGCGGCGGCGTGAGGACCGCGCGATGCTGGTGCGCATCGGCGTGTCGGGCGCCATCGCCGGCAACATCATGCTGGCGGCGTTCGCGCTGTACGCGGGCTGGGGCGGCGGCATGGAACACCGGTGGGAGCTGTTCTTCCGCTGGGTGAGCCTGCTGCTGGTGACGCCGGCGCTGGTGTGGCCGGGCCGGATCTTCTTTGCCGGCGCCTGGGCCGCCCTCCGCACGCGCACGCTGCACATGGATGTGCCGGTGGCCCTGGGGCTGGCCGTGGGCTACGCGCAGGGCGCCGTGAACACCATCCGCGATTCGGGGCCCATCTACTTCGACGGCCTGGCGCTGCTGATCTTCCTGCTGCTCGTGGGGCGCTACCTGCAGCAGCGGGGGCAGCGGGCTGCGGCCGACGGCGCCGAACTGCTCTACTCGCTCACCCCGTCGGCGGCGCGCGTGGTGGACGCCGACGGGGGCGCGCGCATGGTACCCGCCGAGGCGCTGCTCCCGGGCATGGACGTGGACGTGCACCCCGGCGAGACCCTGCCCGCCGATGGCGTGGTGACCGCGGGGCAGTCGCAGCTCGACACCTCGCTGCTGACCGGCGAATCGCATCCGGTGTCGGCGGGCGCCGGCACCGAGGTGTTCGCGGGCACGGTGAACCTGTCGTCGCCCATCCGTGTGCGCGTGCAGCGCGCCGGCGAGTCGAGCCGCGTGGCCCGGCTGCTGCAGCAGGTGGAGGAGAGCGGCCGCCGCCGGGCGCCGGTGGTGGAGACCGCCAACCGGATGGCGGCGTATTTCGTGGCCGTGGTGCTGGCACTCGCCGTCATCACATTTGTGATCTGGGAGATCCGCGATCCGGCGCGGGCGGTGGACAACGCCATCGCCCTGCTCATCGTCACCTGCCCGTGCGCGCTGGCGCTGTCCACGCCGCTCGCCGTGTCGATGGCCATCGGGCGGGCGGCGCGGGCGGGGATCTTCATCAAGGGGGGCGACGCGCTCGAGACGCTCGCCCGCCCCGGGCGGATGGTGCTCGACAAGACGGGCACGGTGACCACGGGGCGCACGGCGCTGGTGCAGTGGGAGGGGCCCGACTGGGTGCGGCCGCTGGTGCTGGCGCTCGAAGCCGACTCGGCGCACCCGGTGGCGGCGGGATTCCGCGCCGCCTGGCCCCGGCTGGCCGTGCCGCCGGCGCGCGACAGCGCGCACGCCATGGGCGGCGGGATATCAGGGTTCGTGAATGACCGCGCGGTGGTGGTGGGGGCGCCGGCATTCGTGCGGGCGCGGGCGCGGCGCGGCGCGATGGTGCCGGCGAACGTGGCGCCGGGGCTCACGCCGGTGCTGGTGGCGGTGGACGGCGAGATCGTGGCCGGCGCCGGACTGGGCGATCCGGTGCGGCCCGAGGCCGCCGCCGCGGTGGCCGACCTGCGCCGTCGCGGGTGGGACGTGACGCTGCTCTCGGGCGACGCGCCGGCCGTGGTGGATGCGGTGGGCCGGGCGCTGGCGCTGCCCGCCGGCGCGTGCACCGGCGGCGCCTCGCCCGAGGACAAGCTCCGCGTGATCGAGGAGGCGCGGCGCCGGTCGCCGCGTCCGGTGGTGATGGTGGGCGACGGCGTGAACGACGCGGCCGCGATCGCCGCCGCGTCGGTGGGGGTGGGGGTGCACGGCGGCGCCGAGGCGTGCCTGGCCACCGCCGACATCTACCTCACGAATCCGGGGTTGGGACCGCTGGTGGAGTTGGTGGACGGCGCCGAGCGCACGATGCGCGTGATTCGCCGCAATCTGCTGTTCTCGCTCCTGTACAACGTGGTGGGCGCCAGCGCGGCGATGGCGGGCGCGCTCAATCCGCTGGTGGCGGCGCTGCTGATGCCGGCCAGTTCACTCACCGTGGTGGTGAGTTCGTGGCGGGCGCGGACCTTCCGGGGAGGGGCGGCATGAGCGTGATCTACATCGTGGTGCCGTTGGCGCTGTTGGTGGTGGCGGCGGCGGTGGCGGCATTTGTATGGGCGGCCAACCGCGGACAGTTCGACGACCTGGACACGCCGGCGGTGCGGATGCTCCACGACGACGAGGAGCACCGGCCACTGCCGCGCCCTCCGGAGCCGCCGGCGGGCGCTGCGTAGGGTTCGGCCCCCGCCAGTCGCAACATGGATGACGGCCGAACCCCTCATGGCACTGGCAGTTACCTGACCTGTCGCTCCCAAGGGGGCCCGACAGAGAGTCAGGCTAATCCTGACAGACGATCACCGGGTGTCCCGTAGCTTTGGGCGCGTCGCCATGGGCGCCGAACAAATAATCGCTTGTGTCATCAAGCCGGGAACTGACGATGAGATCTCGCAAAGCTCGCACGAGGTGGACGTGACGTCGCCGATGACGAAAACAAACGGCGACGAGCCGTGGGAGCCCGGCTTCAGCGAGTACCTGCTGGGCGGAATCGTCGTGCTGATGGTGGTGGCAGCGGCGCTGGCGGGATTCCTGTACCTGCTCCCGCCCGAACGCCTACAACTCGCGGAGTTGCAGCCGGCGTACGTCGTGGCCCCGGTAGCGCAGTTCCCCGTGGGGGCCAGCCGCGTGGTGGACTGGGGGGAGCACGTCATCCTGGTGGTGCGTACGGGCGAGCAGGCGTACGCGGGCGTGCAGGGCACGTCGCCCACCGACGGCTGCATCCTGAACTGGGACCCGACGTCGCTGCGCGTGCTCTCGCCGTGCAGCTACATCGTGTATGACCTCCAGGGCAACGTGGTGCGGGGCCTGACCACGGTGCCGCTGCAGCGATACCCGGTGTTCGTGCGCGACGGCGTCGTCTACGTGGGGAGGCCATAAGATGCTGGGGCGCGTGTGGACGGAGACGAAGGCGTGGGGCGGCCGGTTCTGGGACGACCTGAAGGCCAGCACCGACGCCAGCCTCCTCTCGATGCTGCGGTTCGTCGGCCTGCTCTACGGTCGCATCGACACGCAACTGCCCATCGATCAGGCGTTCCGGAAGTCGCTGCGCCACCGGCTGTCGCGGCACGCCGGGTGGCGTCAGGCGTTCGGCGGCATCGCCTATCTGCTGTTCATGGTCCTGGTGGTGACGGGGGTCCTGCTCTCGTTCTACTACCGGCCGTCGGCGGAAGAGGCGTACCCGAGCATCCAGCACATCGTGTCGGGCGTGACGCTGGGCTGGTTGATGCGCGACGTGCACGTCTGGGCCGCGAACCTGGTGGTGCTCGCGGCGCTGGCGCATATGGGCCGCGTGTTCTTCGATGCCGCGTACAAGCCGCCGCGCGAGACCAACTGGCTGGTGGGGGTGCTGCTGCTGTTCGTGATCTTCGCGTTCGGGGCCACCGGGTACCTGCTGCCCTGGGATCAGTGGGCGTACTGGACGGTGACCGAGGGGCTGTCCATTCTCGGGCACTTCCCGCTGGTGGGCGGCGCCATGGTGGAGATCCTGCGCGGTGACCCGCTGGTGTCGGGCGCCACGCTCAGCCGGTTCTTCGCGCTGCACGTGATCGTCCTGCCCTGGCTCGCGCTGGGGTTGCTGGTGCTGCACTTCACGCTCGTGCGCAAGCACGGCGTGGCGCCGCCGGCCGATGGCAAGACCGAGGACCTGGGCGCCGACGACGAATCGGGCGTGCCCTTCTTCCCCGATCACTTCCTGCGGTCGCTGATCGTGGGCGTCGTGGTGCTGTCGCTGGTGATCACGGCGGCGGCGCTCTACCCGCGCGACGTGGCGGCGCCGGCCAACGCGGCGGTGCCCCCGACGTCCATGCTCTCCACCTGGATCGTGGCCGACGTGTCGCGGGCGCTGATCTACTATCTGGGCGCCTGGGGCTTCGGCGCGTTCCTGCTCCTGGGCGGCGTGATGGTGCTGCTGCCGCTCTTCGATCGCTCGCCGGAGCGCCGGGCCAGGCAGCGCCCGATCATGACCAGTCTCGGCGTGGTTTTCTTTCTCGGCTTCGTGGTCGCCTGGGGCGCTGGCCGGCGTCTGCGGTCGGTGCCGATGGCGACGTCGGGCGAGTTGACCCCGTTCGAACAGCCCGTGACGCCGCCGGGGCCCGCGCTGCCGCGCCTCGCCCCCACGACGACGCCTCCGGCCGCGCAACCTGTGGACACGTCGAGCCCCAGAGGTCCCCGATGAGAGGCGCAGTGATGAGGATGTGGCTGGCGGTGGCCGTGCTCGCTGCCCTGCCCAGCGCCGCCCAGGCGGCGCGGTTCCAGCGCCCGGTGTCGGGCCAGGACACGACCAATGGCTGTCTGGCCTGCCATGCGGCGCAGCGCGAGGCCGCGTCCATCGGCGTGCACTCCCAGCACGGCGTGCGCTGCGTGGACTGTCACGGCGGCGACGCCGACGTGCGCACGCTGCCGGAGGGCCACCGGGGCAATTTCATCGGCAAGCCGGACAAGCTCCAGACGGCGCAGCTGTGCGGTTCGTGCCACTCCGACCCCAACCGGATGCGCGAATACGGCCTGCCCACGGGGCAGCTGTCGCAGTTCCGGACCAGCCGCCATGGCCAGTTGCTGTTCGGCAAGCACGACATGAACGCGCCCACGTGCACCGACTGCCACGGCACGCACATCATCTATCCGCCGTACGACGCCCGCAGCCAGGTGTACCCGACCAACATTCCGGGCACCTGCGCGCGCTGCCATTCGGACGCGACGCT
>Ga0307375_10002606_pt1 | contig 18335 bp, 17 predicted proteins | sample TR1MG_FD_202531 | JGI IMG/M metagenome (GOLD analysis project Ga0307375, IMG submission 202531) | Soil microbial communities from Risofladan, Vaasa, Finland - TR-1 | ecosystem: Environmental > Terrestrial > Soil > Coastal area > Acid sulfate soil | place: Finland: Risofladan, Vaasa | collected... | reverse complement strand
GGCCAGAAGCGGGCGTTCGCTACTGGCTGCTTTATGGAATGTTGTTTGATTACGGGAAATTCGGATGTGTGCCAATTGCAGACAGTTGATGTGTCAAATATCCAGCAGGAAAGCCGACGCTCGTGACTGGCAACAAGCGTCCATGTCTGCCGTTTACAACTAGCCGCTATCACATAGGCACTTTGATTTTTTAAAGACCGAACGATCTAAATTTTTAATCGATCCACCGCTCTGCTCACGGCATCATCGCTTTTGGCAACCCTGCCTGCTGCCGCCAACATTGCTTCTTCGGCTATCGACTGCCTTTCAGGACTGAGCGATTTGGCCTGTTGAAAGTTCTGTAAGGACTGTTCGAAATTGTCGTGTTGCTCTTTGGATCTCTCTACAGCTTTGTGTATGGCATTCACGATATTGTGAAGTTTTTCCTGCATCAGGGACAAATTACCTAACAGGCTTCCCTGCTTTGCTTTGCCAATATCCACGTCCAGGTTACCAGATGAAATTTCCGACATGGCTCTACTAGCCAAGGCAGGTTCTCCGCCAAGTGGGGTTATAACCATAGATTCGATCAAGAATCCAACCAGCACGCTAAGTATCAAAGCGAGCACGACTCCTCCGCCGATAATTATCTCTGCGGTTGTAATGGCACCCTCGCTCAATTCCGATTTGGGATAGGCGGCGTACACCTTGTAATTCCAGCCCTCAACATTCCGCGAGTCTACCTGCCAACCTGCGGGAACGGATTTAATGGTTGCTGCCGCCTGTTCGGAGGAGATGCCATCGGTGGTGAAACGAACCTTGCCGGTTGAATCTACCAATACCAAGAATCCGGTATTCAATATCTTGGCCTGTTGAATCGCGGTTTGAACCCCACCAAGAGAAGCTTCATAGCCGACGTAATATATCCCGATTAATTTATCCTGACCGTCCATGATAGGCTGGTATGAGGTGAAAAATGGATTACCGAGAATATCAACAACACCTTCGAATCCCTGACCGGTTATTAGAGAGGCAAAGACCGGTCCATTTGGAGCCAGAACGGTTCCGACAGCCCGGCTCCCATCCTGCTTCTTGACGTTGGTTGTTATGCGCACAAAAGAATTGCCGGACTTCGAAAAAATAGTAGCAGTACCACCAACGAGGTTGACCAGTTTGTCAACAATTCGGAAATTCAAGGCTTGCTTCTCATCACCAAATGCGATATTTGGTGCGCTTACGCCCGGTGAGACTTCGATGGGATCGCCGGCAGACGGCTTGCCGGTATTGCGAGTCAATTCCAGCAGGACATTCATTGCATCCGCCGTTCTTGACTTCATCAGGCTTCCCGATTCATCCAGCAAGCGTTGCACTGAATCGAGATCCGATTTGACTTTTTCAACAGCAGATTTTTGTTGATTCTGATAAGCGTTGTATGCGAGTGCTAAGGCACTCAAGGAAATTAGAAGGATAGTTGGGATCACAACCGAACCAATTATTTTTGATTTAAAACTGATTGCCATTTTCTTTTCCCTCGAAATTAAATATCTAAGCTACAGTCTGGTTAATCTCATTAATCAATGAAGTGAATTCATCGGTGAGGTCTTTACGCTGGGTTATGATCATATGAGTTATTGGTTTAAGCGCATTTCTAATACCTGCGATGGAGTCTGTGTTCTGGATGGACCTAGCAAATTGCGGATTATCTGGAAAGTGAGTCAGGCAAAAATCACTAAGTAAGAATTGCCCCTCAATTATGTCAATTTTATCCCCGAGCCTCCACGTCAGGTTCTGAGAAGCCCCTAAACTATTATCCGAGCTGTCCATCCTTGCTCCTAAAGTAATGTTTTATGATTATGCCTGAAGTTATTGTTCCTATCAAAACAAATAACGGTGACCCCGCATAGATAAATTAAAACAATTTCTTACAAGCCAGACAGTATAGGAAAAATGACATTGAGATACAAAGTATTGCAGTTGTAACAAGCAAGACTAAGTTCATGAACAGACTGTTTAATTACTAATACCTCGGTCCGTTTTACCTTCGAAAGCAGTTGGACGCGCTCTCAAGCTCTATACAGAAAAAGGCCCTGCCCGTTTCTTGGCAGGGCCTCACATTTCTATTCCTTTTAGAAGCTGCTTGGGCGAATGCCGGGCATTGTTTGTTTCAGATCATGTTCAAGTCTGCGCAACTTCGGGGGATGCAACCTCACTCACCCAACGCCATCTCCAGTTCCAGCCAGCTTTCTTCCAGCTCCGCCACCTTCGCTTCCAGCCGTGCATGCGCCGCGTTCAGTTCGGTGATCCTGTCGCGGTCGGGGCTGGTGTAGGTGGCGGGATCGGCGAGTTGCCGGTTGACCGCGGCAAGCTCTGCCTGCGCGGCGGCCAGCGCGGTTTCGAGCTTTGTTTGTTTTGACTGCAGCGCCTTGCGGTTTGGTTTGGCTGCGCTTTGCGTGCGCGGTTTTTCCGGTTTTGCCTGGGCGACTGCCTCGCGCGGACGGCGCGTCTCTATCCAGCTCTTGTAGTCTTCCAGGTCGCCGTCGAATAACTTCGCCTCGCCATCGGCGACCAGCCACAGCTCGTCGGCCACCGCGCGAATCAGGCTGCGGTCGTGCGACACGATCACCACTGCACCGGTGTATTCCTCCAGCGCGATGGTGAGCGCGTCGCGCATGTCCAGGTCGAGGTGGTTGGTGGGTTCGTCGAGCAGCAGCAGGTGCGGTTTCTGCCAGGCCAGCAATGCCAGCGCGAGACGGCTTTTTTCTCCGCCGGAAAAACTCGCCACCGGACGGTCTTCACTGTCCCCGGCCAGACCGAAACGGCCGAGGAAGCTGCGCAGTGCCAGCGCGGTTTCCTTCGGCGCGATCCGCTCCATGTGTTGCAACGGCGTGGCGTCGCTGTCGAGATTTTCCAGCTGGTGCTGGGCGAAGTAGCCAATGCGGATGTCGGGGGTGATCTCCAGCGTGCCCGAGGTGGGCTGCAGCTCGCCGACCAGCAATTTGATCAGCGTGGATTTGCCCGCGCCGTTCGGGCCAAGCAGCGCGATGCGCGCGCCGGAGCGCAACACCATGTCGATGTCCTTGAACAGCGTTTTGTCGCCATAGGCGAAGCCCATCTTATCCGCGCGCATCAATAAATCAGGGCTGCGTTCCGGCGCCTCGATCTCCAGTTCGAAATGACCGTCGGTAACATGCACCGCGGCGATGCGCGTGATCCTGTCCAGCGCCTTGATGCGGCTTTGCGCCTGCTTGGCCTTGGTGGCCTGGGCGCGGAAGCGGCGCACGAAGTCTTCCAGATGCGCGATCTTTTCCTGCTGCTTGTTGAACGCCTGATTCTGCTGCGCGATCTTTTCCGCGCGGGCGCGCTCGAAGTCGTCGTAGTCGCCGGTGTAGCAGTCTATGGTCTGGTCGTGCACATGGGCAATGCGGTTCACGCAGGCATTGAGGAATTCGCGGTCGTGCGAGACCAGCAGGATGCTGCCGGCATAGTGCGCGAGGTATTGTTCAAGCCACAGGATCGCTTCGAGATCAAGATGGTTGGTGGGCTCGTCGAGCAACAGCAGGTCGGCCCTGTGCATCAGCGCGCGCGCCAGGTTCAGCCGCATGCGCCAGCCGCCGGAAAAACTGGTCACCGGACGTTCCAGCGTATCGTTGGCAAAGCCCAGCCCGTTCAAAAGCTGTGCGGCGCGGGCCTTGGCGCCGTAGCCGTCGATGGCCTCGAAGCGCTGTTGCGCATCGAACCAAGCCGCATCGTGATTTTCCCTGGCCAGGGTTTTCTCCAGCAGGCGCAGCTCCACATCGCCGTCGAGCACGAACTCCAGCGCGGGCTGATCGGAGCTGGCGATCTCCTGTTCGACGAACGCGATGGTCTTGCCGGACTGCATGGAAACCTCGCCACCATCCGGCTTGATCTCCCCGCGTATCAGGCGGAACAGCGTGGATTTTCCGCAGCCGTTCTTGCCAACCAGGCCGATGCGCTGGTTGGTGTAAGCCTGCAGATTCACGTTTTGCAGCAGCGGGATGCCGCCCTGCAGGTAGGACAGATTCTGGATATTGAGCATGGGCGCGATGATAGCAGACGGGGCGGCCCATTCCGGTCTTCAGGGGCCCGCACGCAACATCGCATATCAAATCAATATTACGCACTGCAACGCTGGGCTAAAATACGCGTTGTATTTACTCAACCCCGCCCAGGCGTTTACGACGAACTTTCCGATGACAAGCACCGACAGCCTCGCAAACCTCCATCCTCAATCTGTCTGGACACACTTCGCAACGCTGTGCGCGATACCGCGTGCCTCGCTGCACGAAGCCGCGCTGATCGATCACCTGATCGGGTGGGCGCAGACCCGCGGCATTGATTCCGTTGTAGATGGCGCGGGCAACCTGATCCTAAAGAAGCCCGCCAGCCCCGGCTGCGAAGCGCAGCCCGGCGTGATCCTGCAGGGCCATCTCGACATGGTGTGCCAGGCCAACACCGGCACGCAGCACGATTTCGCGCGCGACGCTATCCGCACGGCGGTGCGCGACGGCTGGGTGGTGGCTGAAGACACCACGCTGGGCGCGGACAACGGCGTCGGTGTCGCACTCGCGCTGGCCGCACTGGACGACCCCGACCTGGTGCACCCGGCGCTGGAAGTGCTGCTCACCGTCAACGAGGAATGCGGCATGGACGGCGCGCGCGGTCTGGCTCCCGGCACGCTGCACGGCAAGACGCTGATCAACCTGGATACCGAGGAATGGGGACATTTCTATCTGGGATGCGCGGGCGGCGTGGATGTGGAGGTGCGCCACGATTGCGCGCTGGAACAGTTGCCGCAGGATTATGCGCTGCTGCAGTTCGAAGTGTCCGGCCTGCGCGGCGGCCACTCCGGCATCGACATCCATCTCGGGCGCGGCAACGCGATCAAGCTGCTCGCCGAGGCGCTGCGCGACCTGTCCGCGCACACCGACGTGCGCTTGATCGCATTGAAGGGCGGCACCGCGCGCAACGCGATCCCGCGCGAGGCGTTCGCCGTCTGCGCGCTGCCGACTGCCATTGCGGCGAGCATCGACGAATGGGTAACGCATCGGCATCAGGCATGGCGGGCACGGTTCGCGGAAACCGATGCGAACGTGTCATTCGCTTGCACTCACGACGACACGCCGCCCGACAACGCTGTTGCAAACGCAGAACGCGACCGTCTGCTGGCATTCCTCGACAGCGCCGCGAATGGCGTTTCGCTGGTCAGTGCAGACTTTCCCGGCGTGACCGACACATCAAGCAACCTCGGCGTGGCGGCACTGGAACACGGCGCGTTCAAGGCGACGTTCAAGGTGCGCTCGCTGCACGATGCGCGTGCGGATGCACTGGCCGACAAGCTGGTTTCGTTTGCTGCCGGTTATACGCTACACGCATGGAAGGACGGCGCGTATCCGGGCTGGACTCCGGACCCGACCTCCGCCATGCTCGCGTTGTGCCAGCGGGTGTATACCGCGCAATTTGGCCATCCCGCCTCGTTGCAGGTGATCCACGCCGGACTGGAATGCGGCCTGCTCGCCGCCAGCCACCCGCATCTGGACATGATCTCGTTCGGCCCCGACATACACGGCGCGCATGCGCCCGGCGAGCGTGTTGGAATAGAATCTGTCGCGCGCTGCTGGCAATTGCTCAAGGCAGTGTTGCAGGCACAGGCGACCGCTTAGGTCCTGCCGGAATTCCGGACAGCGACTTCGGCGTGCTTCGTAACAACAATACAAAACAGGAATGACATGATGCAAACCGGTCCGCGCGAAATCGTCACCCCTTTCAGGGCAATCCCCCTCGAAGTCCCGGAGGGAATGAAACACAACGAATTCTTCAACAGCACGGAAAACCTGAACGACCTGGCGAACAACAACGGCCTGCTGACCAATCCGGAAAACCTGCTGCTGTACCGCAAGGCGCTGGGTCACAGCACGGAGTTCGACTGCTCCATCATCCACAACACGTCCAGGACAATACTGAATCCGCTGGGACGGCCGGTGCGGCGCACCCAGGTCGCGGACAACGTGAAGCATGTGTGGGACCGGATGAACCAGATCATCATCGATTACATGCTGGAGCAGTATCCCGATCCGGAACAGGCGCTGATTCTGGCCGGCGAGGCAAGCCTGGATGCGACCTGGCCGCTGACGTCGCCCGGTGTGCCCAGCATACGGATGCTGCACAACCATTTCGTGGTTTTCCCGATGGCGACCCTGCGCAATGCACAGCTGGCCGATCCCGCCAATCCCAACCTGACCGACGGCGGCCAGCACAGCCTGTTTCAGGCATACATGCGCGATGTGTATCGCGAGTTCTTCGACCGGGCGCTGGATCTGCGCATCCTCAAGCCGGTCAGCGGCGAAGATGCGCGCATCGCGCTGACCGGATACCCGCAGGGTCTGCCCAGCTGGGAAATCCTGGGCGGCGCAAGCGCGCTCAGGGATGTGCATTTCTGGCGGGAATACGACGAGGTGCTGAAAGGTTTCATCGACTTCTACCGCACGTTCTTCTCGCAGGTATCCACGCGCAACGCAGCTATGCTGCCCGATGTGTATTTTCCGGAACAGGTGGAAAGCGTGCTGCTGTTCAACAATGATTTCATGAAGACGGCAAAGAAGGTGCGCGACCTGTGTATCGTGGATGCAAAATATGCCAACGCGATACGCTGGCAGCCCGCATTCAAGCAGCTCATCTACCGCAATGATACCGGCAAGCTGATCGTGACCATCAGCCAGAACTCCATCGGCAATGCGATCACCGAGCTGCTCGGTGTCGTGGTGAAGCGCGTCCCGGATGCCGAAGCCTACGGAAAACACGAACCCGCATTGGTCGCGCACCTGCTCGAGGTTCGCCGCCGCCTGATCGAGGCCGATCTGGGTGAAGGGATCGCGACCCCCTACTGGGCAAAGGAATAGCCCGGGAAATAATAATGATACCCAGCGCTGCGCCCGCGGCAATAACCATTCAACTCCCCTTGCAACCATGTCAACCACACTGCCCGCCCCGTCACTCCCTGTCCTTTCACTACTGGAAACCCGCGTGCTGGGTGTGCTGGCCGAAAAGCAGCGCACGGTGCCGGATACCTATCCGCTGACGCTGAACACGCTGGTGTCGGGCTGTAACCAGAAGACCAGCCGCGACCCGATCATCGAGGCTTCGGAATCGGAGGTGCAGGCGGCCGTGGATAGCCTGAAATTTCTGTCGCTGGTGATGGAATCGAGCGGCGGGCGGGTGGCGCGGTATGCGCACAATATCGAGCGGGTACTACAGATTCCCGCGCAGTCCACGGCATTGCTGACCATGCTGATGTTGCGCGGGCCGCAGACGGCCGGCGAGTTGCGCATCAACAGCGAACGTCTGCACAGGTTCGCCGATATCTCTTCGGTGGAAAGTTTTCTGGTGGAACTGGCTGAACGCGGGGCCGGCGCGCTGGTGATGGAACTGCCGCGCCAGCCCGGCGCGCGCGAGAACCGCTGGACACATCTGCTCTCCGGCGCACCCGCTGCCGAACAACATGCCGCCGCACCCGCCGGCCATTCGGGCGATGTGACGGTGGGCGAAATTGCCGCGCTCAAGGCCAATGTCACGAAACTGGAAACCGAGCTGAATGATCTGCGCTCCCTGGTTGGCAAGCTGTATGCGGAGCTGGGCATTTCTGCCGACTAGAACAACGCCCGCGCATGGAAAGGTGGAAATGAAGCTGTTGTTATACGGAACCCGGTCCTGCCATTTGTGCGAACAGGCCGAGGCGGTGCTTCATGCGGCAGGGGTAACGGCCGAATATACCGACATCGTCGCAGATGAGGCGTTGCTTGAAAAATACGGCATGCGCATTCCCGTGGTGCGGCGCGTTGACAACGGCGCAGAACTCGGCTGGCCGTTCGATGCGCCGGCATTGCAACGCTTCATCGCCCAGACGGACCGATAGCCCGGAATCGCGATCGACGCCGGGCTATCTTTCGGGCCGTACTATCTTCCGTGAAGGGATGTGCCGCTGAACGGCACATCCCGCTGGACGGCTATTTCTTCTTTTTCCCTGCCAGCAACCACCACAGCGCCAGGGCTGCGACCAGGATGATGCCGAGCAGCCATGTCCAGTAACTTTCCAGGAACCCCTGTTCCTCAACAGGCGGCACCGGGGCAGGCATCGTTACGGGCGGGGCCGGTGGTGCAGCGGCCGGGGGTTCAGCTTGCACAGCAGATACCGGAGCGGCAACCGGGGCGGGTACCGCTTCCACCGCCTTGGGCGGGGTCGGCTTGACTGCTTTCTTCATCACCTTCCTGTGTTTTCTGGCCTTCCTGACCGCCGGCTTGGGTGCAGGTACTTCGGCCGTCGCCGCGGGGGCGGGTGCCGCGTGTTCGGCGACCGGTGTTGTGGCGGGTACGGCAGTTACGGTCGGTTCGGCAGCGACTGCAGCCGGTGCGGGCACGCTAGCCTCCTGCTTCGACTGGGTCGCGCAAGCCGACAAAGCCAGGGCTGCAAGCAGGATTGCTGGCAGATTGACCTTATGCAATCTATACATGTTGTTCTCCGTTGAGTGGGTTGATGTGAGATGGTTGGTGTGTTTATCGGTAGCCGCCTGTCAATGGGTCGATTTTTGCATTTCGTTGGCCAGACTCTGGTCGATCAGCGTGATCTCGATCCGGCGGTTCTTCTGGCGCCCTTCCGGGGTTTCGTTGGATGCAACAGGGTCGTATTCGCCCCTGCCGGATGCCACCATGCGCTCCGGGGATACGCCGACGTCCTGCAAAAAGCGCACCACGTTGGTCGCACGCGCTACAGACAACTCCCAGTTGGTCGGGAACTTGCCCTGCAGGGATTTGGCGACCGGCACATTGTCGGTATAACCCACGACCCGGATGATCTTGTCCTGATACCCTTTCAGCGCATCGCCGACTTTTTTCAACACTTTCTTGCCGCCCGGTTTGAGTGTCGCCCGACCCGAGTCGAAGAATATTTGCTCGGCCAGGTCAACGGTCAGCATGTCCTTGTATTGCCGCACCTGGAGCTGGCCCTTCTCCACCTCCTTCGACAAGTCCTTCACCAGCGCGTCGTATTGTTCCTGATGCTGCTTGCGGGCAGCGAGCAACACAGCCCGCTGCTGTTCCAGAAACCCAACCTGCTCCTGCATGGAGGTGTTCTGCCGGTCACAGGTCGCAATCTGCTGCCTCAGTGTGGCATTGTCCTGTTCCACTGCGAGCTTTTGCTTTTCCAGATATCCCTTTTGCTGCTGCAGCGTGGAAATATCCTCGTTCTTCCCCGCTTGCATCTTTTCGAACGTGCCGGTGCTTACACAACCGCTGGTAACGAGAGCGGTCGCAACAACGGCAATTGCGGTGTGAATTTTCCTGTTCATGTTCTCTCCGCTAATCGTGGTTTGATCCATGGCATTCACGGTATCGATACGCGTATCAATCGATTCAACTTGAAACCGCTGCGGGTCACTCTACACCCCGCTGGCAAAGTATTCAATCGGCATTTATTGCGTGAAGCATTCCCGTTCGGAACGACTATTGCGCCGGGTGCATATTGAACTTTCGGTAGTCTGCCCTTATATATATCACAATATAATATATATATTATATTGTGATATATTGAGAATTCATCACCGCAAGATGGCTGCTTTAGCAAAACTGGAACAGCCAGATTCTAAACTCATCATTACAGGAGGGTTGATTATGTTTACAGCAATTAGCATTCCATTCGGCGTAAAAATGCTTTTCAACACGGTCAAACTGAAACCCGGTGTCAAGATGGAGGATGTAGAACTTGCCCTGGGTGAAATGTGCAATGTCGTCAAGGATACCTATGGCGGGGACAAGGGCGGTTTTGTCGCCGGACAGGTTTTCCAGTTCTCGGGGTTTGTCTCGGAGGAAGGATCGCTGAGCGGCACCAGGGCGGAGGACAGCCATGTTGCCATCGTCACCTACTGGAAGTCGTTCGAGGAACATGAAAAGTCGCATGCCGACAAAGCATTCAGGGACAAATTTGCCGCATTGGGCAAACTGTGCACGGACAGCAAGGAACTGGGCTACGACATGCTGTGGCAGGGTGTGCCCGAGTAGCGGCACGCTGAATTTCGTTGGCGGCAAGGCGAGGCAAACTACATCTAATTCCGCCCGGAGCGGGAACGGCCATTCGCGCCAGTCCGGAGGATTTTCCCGGGCAGTGTGACGGAACAATAGATTAAGCGGTCGGCATTGATTAATATATGTGCATTTTGGGTACCGAGCATCCATGTCCGTCGCGCACACCATCATCCCTATCTTCCTGCTGATCCTGCTGGGTGTGGTGATGCGCCGCTGGTTCGGTCTGCGCGAGGACTTCTGGCCGCAACTGGACCGGCTGATCTACTTCGTGTTCTTTCCCGCCCTGCTGTTCAATACGCTCGCGCATTTCGAAATCAACCTGCGCACCGCGACGCCGATGCTGATCGTTGCCACGCTGTTCATGTGCTCCGGAATGGCCATCGGCTATGTCGCGAAATATTTTCTGCATGCCCCGTCCAAGGTTTATTCGGCAACCTTCCAGACTTCATTTCGTTTCAACAGCTATGTCGGACTCGCGATCGCCGGGGGATTACACGGGCACGAGGGACTCGCCGCAATCGGACTGCTGATGGGCTTCATGGTGCCTTTCGCCAACGTCGCTTCGGTACTGATGCTGGCGCGCCACAGCGAAAGCCACTGGCTCAAGGAGATCCTGCTCAATCCGTTGATCATCGCCACTGCCGGCGGTATCGCGTTCAGCCTGGCGAGTATTTCATTGCCGACGATGTTCAACACCACACTGGGTTTGTTGTCGCAAGCCTCACTGCCGCTGGGTCTGGTCGCGGTCGGCGCGGGATTGCGCATGCAGGGGCTGCACAGCCATCCCGGCACACTGTGGTATGGCGTGGCGGTAAAATTGCTGGTGCTGCCCGCCATCGCATGGGGTCTGGCCACGGCATTCGGGTTGAGTGGCTTGTATTTCCACATTACGGTGTTGATGGCCGCGCTGCCGGTCTCCACGGTGTCATACGTGCTGGCCAAACGCATGGGCGGCGACGGAGACACGATCGCAGCGCAGGTGATGCTGAGCACGCTGCTGTCCGCGCTGACGCTGCCGCTGTGGCTGCTGCTGATGGGTCTGTGAAGGGGCCCGACACCGCCAGGCCTTGCGCAACCCGATCACTGCGCGCTGTCAGTATTTCACGACCCGGCCATTTTCGATTTTGACCCGTTCGTCTATCGCCAGGGTAGGCACGGTTGTCTGATTGAATTTGACGGTTTCGCCGTTATCCAGTCTGACCGTGATATCGTAGGACTTGGCTTTTTTCGCATTCTTCTCGATCTTGTTGCCGGCGACCGCACCGCCGACCGCACCGGCGACCGTGGCCAGGTCACGGCCCGTACCATTGCCCACTTGATTGCCCAGCAGTCCGCCCAGCAACCCGCCGGCAATCACGCCCAGACCCGACCCCTGCCCTTCCGTTTCAACCGGGGTGATGGACATCACCACACCGCAGTTGGCGCAGACAGCTTTTGGCGCGGGGGGCCGGCTTGCCATGGCCTGCTGCGATCTGGCTCTTTCTGCAGCCTTGCGTTGCTCCGCGATGCGCCGTTTTTTCTCCGCCGCCGCCTCTGCCGCTTTCTGTTTGCGATTTTCTTCAGCCTGGGCAGCCGCTTCCTGCTTGGCTTTGTCCGCGGCCTGCTGGTCGGTGATGAACTGCTGCTTGGCTTCGGCAACCGCCTTGTCGACCGCGGCCTGGATTTGCGCCGCATTATCCTCGGCAGCGGGCTTTTGCGAGCAGCCGGTCACCAGCGTGATTGATGATAGGGCCAGCATAACAATAATGGAATAGATGAATCGCTTGGATATCGGATTGCTCAATTTAATCTCCGTTTATGAACCGGGTTGGCGGGTATGTCTTGTGGACCGGGGTTTGTGACTCGGTGACGGGCCAATAGTTCACCCTACCCGGATATTTCGGCGCACCTTTTTCACGGCGCGCCGTTGATGCCGTTGGCTTGCCGGCGCAACACAGATCAAATGGATTTCAAAGCAGCCAGCGCCGCTTCGTAATTCGGTTCATTTTTGATGTCGCCGACCAATTCGGTGTAGCGTACCTGATTGCTGCCGTCGAGCACGACCACTGCACGCGCAGTGAGTCCGGCCAGCGGTCCGTCCGCAATCTTGACGCCGTAGTCGCGCATGAACTCGCGCCCGCGCATCACGGACAGATTGTCCACATTATCCAATCCCTCGCTACTGCAGAACCTGGCCATCGCGAAGGGCAGGTCGGCAGAAATATTGATCACCACTGTATTGTTCAGGCCGGCAGCTTCCTTGTTGAAACGGCGCGCGGAAGCCTGGCAAGTCGGCGTATCCAGGCTGGGCACGATGTTCAGCACCTTGCGCTTGCTGCCGTAACTGCCCAGCGTTACGTCTTGCAGATCCTTGTTCACCAATGAGAAGGAAGGCGCGGGTTTGCCGACTTGCGGAAAATCCCCGTACAGTTTTACCGGTGTGCCACCGAGTGCAGTGGTCATGCTTGTGCTTTTGGTCATGCTGTTCTCCTTTGGATAAGTGCGTGAAGCGAAAACTGCAAAGCTCGAATCATTTCGCGGCAGGAGATAATACTCCTCCCGAGTCTTCACGCAAGGATGGGGCGGTTGTTGTGGGCAGCCTCCAAAACCATGGGCCTTACAGGGCAATATCTGGGGAGTGCCGGCCACGCGAAATAATTTATTGTCACATTTACGCAGGGACGAACTGATCTCGCGTAGCCAGTATAATAACCGCAGACTACCGAAAATAATCGTCGGCTGCCCCGGCAGCACAAGCGGCGGTCCCGGTTGTACTGCATCATGCTTCGATGTCCTCACATCACCCTGGACAGCCCAGAAAACAAGGAAACCATATGCAGGAAATCCTGAACCATTCCATTTTCAGCAATACCGTACGCGAATATCTGACTTCGTTCGGGATATTTCTTGGCGGCATGCTGACTGTCCACATATTCAAGCGATACGTGTTGGGCCGGCTGAAAAAATGGGCCGATTCGACGGAATCTTCCTTTGACAATCTGCTGGTCAGTGCAATCGATAGATTTCTCGTGCCGGCCATTTACCTGGGTATCTTCTACGCCGCACTGCACACGCTGGTTCTCTCGCCCGAGTTTGAACACGGACTGAGAATTGCCGCAATTCTGGTGGTCACCGTGCTTGCCGTCAGGGCCGTAATTTCTGCGGTTAATTTTAGCCTCGAATCCTATCTGAACAATTCAGCCCACTCGGACGGAAGCGACAAACAACTCAAAGGTATTCGCGGACTGGTGAATTTTGCAATCTGGATGACCGCACTGGTCTTCGTGCTGGACAACATGGGAGTAAAAATTTCGGCCGTGGTAGCAGGGCTGGGAGTCGGCGGCATCGCGGTAGCACTGGCTGCCCAGGCTGTGCTGGGCGATATTTTCGGTTACTTCGTCATTTTCTTCGACAAGCCGTTCACGATAGGGGATTTCATCGTGGTAGGCGACAAGATGGGTGCCGTTGAATATATCGGGATAAAGACCACCCGGATCCGCGCGATAGGCGGAGAAATACTGATTTTTTCCAACAAGGACCTGACCAATTCCCGCGTCCACAATTTCAAGAAGATGGAGAAGCGCAGAGTGGTTTTCAAACTGGGCATGGTTTATCAAACGCCTTCCGAAAAACTGAGAGCCATACCTGCAATCGTCAAACATATCATCGAGGCGCAGCAAGACACCACTTTCGACCGGGGACATTTTGCTTCTTATGGCGATTCCAGCCTGGATTTTGAATTCGTCTATTACGTGAACGGCGCGGACTACACCAAATACATGGATATACAGCAGGCCATCAATCTGGATATTTTCGAGACGTTTGAAAAGGAAAATATCGCGTTCGCTTACCCTACACGAACGCTTTTTGTCAGCAAGGCCGATTAGCAGTTCAGGGAGGTTCTGCTTCTAGTCAATCAGTCCGAACGGCTGATCGGTATTGCTAGTCAGACTCGCGTTGAATGAACGCAGTCTGGGTACCAACATCCTTCTTGGCTGGTGGCGGCTTGTAGATGAAATTCTCCGCCATCGTATGAAATATCGGCGTCGGGCAGACCAGCCGCGAGCAGGCTTTGGCAATGAAGGCGGCAGCCATCAGCGGCAATACCATTTCGTGATTATCGATCATCTCCATGACGATCACGAAGGCAGTGATCGGCGCCTGCGTGACGCCGGAAAAATAGGCAACCATGCCGAGTATGATGGTTGCGCCCACCGGGACGGAGGGAAAGAATGGCGCAATGTTGGCGCCGAATCCCGCGCCAGCGGACAGCGTGGGCGCCATGATTCCACCGGGTATCCCGCTGACGTAGGAAATCGCCGTGGCGATCATTTTCAGCAGACCGTAGCTTCCCGGCAATGTCGAATTGCCATCGACCAGTGTTTTTGCTTCAATGTATCCGCTACCGTAAGTGTTGTTGCCCGAAGCCAGCCCCACCAGCACCAGCAACAAGCCGCAGACTGCAGCGAATGCAACCGGCTGATCATGAATCCAGGCACCAATGCGGCCCCTCAGGCCTTTGTTGACTTCGATCAGCGTACGGCTGAACACGCCGCCCAGCAGCCCCCCGATAATGCCGCAAAAGACGACCACATACCATTCCTTGCCGAAACCCATCGATTCGGAAGTATGGCCAAAATAGGAATAATTCCCGAGCACGGCAAGCGAAGCGATACCGGCGATGAGCACCGTCATCAGGATGGTTGTACTGTTGTGTTCTTCGAAGGAGCGGCTCATCTCTTCGATGGCGAACACGATACCCGCCAACGGCGTATTGAACGCGGCAGCAACGCCGGCGGCGGCACCGGCGAGGATCAGTCCTTTTTCCAGATCGTGCTTGGGAAAGCGGGCAAGACTGCCCAGTTTGTGCATGATGGATGCGCCGATTTGCACGGTGGGGCCTTCGCGGCCAACCGCAGTCCCGCACATCAGCCCAAAGATAGTAAGCAGGATTTTCCCTATCGTCACGCGCAACGACAGTACCTGTTCGCGTACTTTGCTGCTTTCTTTCGGGTCAAGCGATGCAATGACCTGCGGAATGCCGCTGCCCTGTGCTCCGGGAAAGTACTTTCGGGTTATATAGACGATCAGCGCGAGTCCGAGAGGCGTGACCAGCAGCGGCAGATAAGGCGAAATGGCCAGCATCTTGTGAAACACGTCGTTCGCCCAATTCGAGGCAACCGCAAACAGTATCGCAACCAGCCCCACGCTGACAGCCCCGCTCCAGAACACAAGTCGGCGCTTCCAGTCCAGAATCAGGTGCTGTTCCGGCAGGGGGAATTTCATCGGTTAATCAAGATTTATGCTAAACATCAGTGAATTTGCTGTGCCTCATTGGCTTTTTAATTATACAGAATCCCAATCGGAAGATAACGCCGAAACTAAAAATTATTTTCCCGATACCCGTGAGGTGTGTTGCCCGGCACGATGTCCCCGCTTATTTCCGCCTGCCATTTTTGGAACAGCTGACGGAGACGATATTCAGCGTATCCCTGTCAAAAGCCAGACTGGCGGGCTTGATCGTGCACTTTTCCTTGGCCGGCGCTTGCTTGATCGACACGCTGTAGTCACTGCCATCAGGCAGCCGAACATCGGGAAAAATGAATTTGCCATTGCTTGTGATCGTCAGGTCGTTCGCCCCATTCAGCTGCAACACCAGTTCTGTCCTCTTCCCCTTGCCTGCAAGTCCGGAAACGGTTCCGCCAACGGCAAAACTCACGGTGGTGCAAGTGACGACGATGTTGCTGATGTTTGTGTTGGCCATGTTGCCGTTGCCCTGATCGACCTTGCAAGTCTGTTTAACCGGGATGGAAGGCGAGGCCTTGACTGAGACGGCATAGGCGCTTCCTTTGGCCAGGGCTTTGGGGAAACTGAATTTTCCGTTGGCGCCGACCGGCAGGTCGTTCGCTCCGTTAAGCTGGAGTATCAGTCCGCTGCCGGGAAGCCCGGAAACCGAACCGCCGACAGTATGCGGCATCGGCGGTGGCGGAGCCGGCTTGGGTGCGGGCTTTGCCTGCTCGCTCTCGCCGCAACCCGCAAGTCCGGCGATCACCGCCACCATCCAGAGTCCATGAGCCATTTGTGTGAACTTTGCCATCTGTCGCTCCTTGTCGTTCATTTCACCGAACACGGGTGAAGTGTGTAATTCGGGCAACCGTCCCTGCCCCGGGGTTGCGCACGAAACCTCATTTCTTGCAGGATTGTACACAATTTGCACGGGCAATTTGCCAAGGGCGGACAAACCCCATCGATATTTTTCCCGCGGCAATAGTTGCTGCCGGCAAGATGCCGGGGCTACGCAAGGTCGACTTCGCTCCCGTCGATACTGGTTCTGCGCAATGAATACAGCAACGCAGCAGCGTTGAAACCGAGATATACAAGATAACTGGCCACATACAGCCATGCCGTGCGCTCCAGTGTCATCCCGTCGGCAAACAGCCACAATAAAAACGCGTAAAGCGGAAGTGACAAAATCTCGCCCGCCATGATCAGGCGGGTCCGGTGCGCGGAGAATAGCCCGAACAGAAACAGCCACGACGCGATGCGTATCCAGCTGCCCAGCATGATCAGCGCCGCCGCCTGGTTGCTCACCACAAAACGCGTGTCATACAGCAGCGCCAGCATGAAGCGCTGGTTGAAGTAGATCAGCAGCAGAAAAAATGCCGCCGGGATCAGCACCATCACGCCGGCACGCAGCATTTCGCGGTTGAATCGCGCCGAGCCGTAAGTGCTGCTGAAACGCGGCAGGAAGATCAGCGACAACACGCCTGCGGAAGTGGCGGTCACCCACTCGGTGGAGCGCCACAATGCCTGCAGAAATCCCACATCGTTCCACGAAATCGAGCCCGACAGCATGCCGCGCACCAGCAGCATCGACACCGGGCTCATGATGCCGATGGCAAGACCCACCGGCACGAACTTCGTCAGCTTCTGGAAATATTCCCTGCCGTGTTCGTTTCTGGGTTGCGACAACTTTTGCAGATAGTGCCAGATCACCAGGCCCAAAACCGCCAGCAAGAGCGTCTGTACCCACATCAGGCCGCGCAGGGATATGCCGAACCATGCACACGCCGCAACCAGCAGCAATATCATGCTGGCCAGCAACGCCAGTAACAGCATGCGCTGCTGCTGATGTTTGCCCAGCCAATAGGCATTGAGTGTGGCCGGAACGACCGTGATGCAACCGGCCAGTGCCGCCAGCACAAATAATCCATTTTCAATTCTGCCGCGTGTCAGCCAGACTGCCAGTTCGGGTGAAGCCAACGCCACCACCAGCGCGACTGCCAGCGAGGTTGCCAAACCCAGCTTGAGGGCATCCCGCAACAGATTGCGTTCGTCGCGAGCCGTGTCCACCTGTGTGATCAGCACCGTCAGTCCCTGCAACACCCCTGCCATCGTCACCGCGCTGACCAGTTCAACCACCGACTGCAACTGCGCCCAAAGCGCCACCATGGTGGGTCCGCCCGCTACCGCCAGCACCTTGTCCAGGCCTGCACGGCCAAGCAGATCGACCAGGATGATGGCAAACGCGGCCAGAACGCTTTGGATCGAAGTCAAGTTAGCCTCTTGTCGTTTAGCCTGAGCCTGAAAAATGGAATCCCGTGTTTCGCTTTGCAGGGCAACGGGATATTTTCGCCGATGATATACCTCGCCCAACATCAAGGAAAATCATAAAGGTACGGCAACACGATCGCTCCATACGCTGAACGAAAAATATCGCTCCGGAATCAAGCCGTTCACCCGTTCCGACGGATGTCGATACAATACAACTGTGCAACACACGCACGATGATGTCAGCGGCAAACCGGGTTGGCGCGTTATACAGCAAACAATTATGAAAGGAAAATCATGAAGTCCATTGCAGCCGCATCTTTTGTCATATTAACGCTTGCCAGTTTGTCAGCCCGCGCCGGTACCCCCATCATCAACCTGAATGTCGGGGGCGAAATCAGCCCCGGTGTCTATGGCCAGGTGCAGTTCGGCAATGCCCCTCCTCCACAGGTTATCAATGTACAGCCGATGATGATTGTCCCCCGACGCCGCGGCGAAGTGGTCGAACCCTTGTATTTGCATATTCCACCCAATCAAGCGAGGCACTGGGCCAGGTATTGCCACAGGTATGACGCGTGCAATCGACCGGTATACTTCGTGAAAGAGGGCAGGTATCAACCGAATTACCACGATCGCCGTGATGAAGAGCATCGGAACGACGATCGCCGGGATCATGAAGACAGGGGCCATGATCGCAGGGACGAAGGAAACCTGGGCAGAGACCGTGGTGATCG
>Ga0307375_10002604_pt1 | contig 18344 bp, 15 predicted proteins | sample TR1MG_FD_202531 | JGI IMG/M metagenome (GOLD analysis project Ga0307375, IMG submission 202531) | Soil microbial communities from Risofladan, Vaasa, Finland - TR-1 | ecosystem: Environmental > Terrestrial > Soil > Coastal area > Acid sulfate soil | place: Finland: Risofladan, Vaasa | collected... | reverse complement strand
CGAGCCGCGCCTGGGTAACCGGTCGCGGCTCTGCAAATCACATTCATTGGCGGACATTTGCTTAGCCACACGAATCACATACAATGACCGCTATCTGGAACAATTCACAAGGGCGCATCTGTGCCATTTGCAGACGTTAAAGCTATGTGTAAGTATGTGAGCGATAAGGTCGGCAACCGGCTGCGGTTTCAACCGGTCGATGCAACACACTAGAATCTGCGTAAGCAGAAGGAGTGTTGCAAATGAAACAGAGAACCCGGATTTATTATACTGAAAGCCAAAAGGCGTTGATGTGGGATCGCTGGCAGAAAGGCGATTCTCTTCAGCACATCGCACAGTTATTCGATCGAAACCACTCCTCAGTCCAACGCATCTTGGCTGAGCATGGTGGGATACGACCGGCACAACGGCGGCGTTCAAGATTGTCGCTGACGCTGGCTGAACGCGAAGAGATATCGCGTGCGGTAGTGGCCGGCCAGTCGATTCGCTCGATTGCAACGTCCCTCGGGCGTGCACCTTCCACGATCAGTCGCGAGATCAAGCGCAACGGTGATCAGGAATGCTATCGGGCAAGTCAAGCCGACCAAGCGGCCTGGGACCGGACGCTTCGTCCCAAGACCTGTAAACTGGTGGAGAACAGAACGTTGGCGCACATCGTGGCAGGCAAGCTCCAATCGCATTGGGCACCGGCGCAAATTGCCGGATGGCTGAAACGCACTTACCCGGATGACGAGAACTATCAGGTGTCACACGAGACCATCTATCGCAGCCTCTTCATTCAAGCCCGTGGGGCGCTGAAGAAAGAGCTGGTGCAGCATTTGAGGCGCACACGAGTCATGCGCCGCTCGCGCCATCATACGCAGAAGACCGAGGATCACGGCAGAATTACCGATGCGGTTTCGATCAGCGAGCGTCCGGCCACGGTGGCAGACCGGGCGGTACCCGGTCACTGGGAAGGTGACTTAATATGTGGAAGTGGGAACAGTCAGATTGCAACCCTGGTCGAACGTCATACACGCTATGTGATGCTGGTGAAGGTTGCCAGAAAAGATACCGAAACCGTTATCAACGCGCTGATCAAGCATGCGCATAAGTTACCGCACGAGCTCTACAAGTCACTGACCTGGGATCGTGGCAGTGAGTTGGCCGACCACAAGCGATTCACGCTGGCAACCGACATCAAAGTCTATTTCTGTGATCCGCAGAATCCTTGGCAACGTGGAACGAATGAGAATACCAATGGTTTATTGAGACAGTACTTCCCTAAAGGAACAGACTTATCGGTACACTCGCAGGCACGACTCAATGCGGTCGCTCGGAGACTGAATGAACGTCCACGAAAGACGTTAAACTTCGAAACACCGGCAGAGCGGTTTAACCAATGTGTTGCATCGACCGGTTGAAACCGCAGCCAAAAGCGGACATTGTTGAGTAGTTAGAAAATCATACATATATCGATCATCACCTTCAGTATGATTTTATTTTGTATGCGCTTCAACAATTGTAAGAAACTTATGAAACCCAAAAAGTATTTAATGATGCTGACAGCTTCTGCGAAGCAACTTTTTGTCAAAATTCTCCCTTTTGTAAATCACGCCAGCGTGGTATTGGGCTTAATCCTTTGGATGTCAACTAGCCAAGCTAACGGCCAAGTAATTCAAAATGAATTTACCCTTGATGGTCTTAAGATAGTCATGGTGCCTTCTGAAATGAATTATTCCGGATTCACCTATTTCGATAAAAATGGCTTGGAGACAACGGTATCTGTCCCCCATTTAACCAAGGCAATGATTGCGCATTACGGTTTAAGTCAGTCCATGGACGAAGTTGATGAAGTTGAAAGCAACATCGGGGTGGCAGTTATAGCTGAAAACAAGCTTTGGTTTGGCATGTCTTTCTATGGTGGAGAAGGTATAGATGGTATCGGTGGGATAGGATTTTTCGATCCAAAGCTCAAAAAAATTGGAATACTAAGGCATCCGGCCCTTGTAGGATGCTCCATAAAAAGGATTCAGATTACTCCATCAAAAATCATTGCTCTTACTTACTATCAGGGAGAATTGAGCGAGGGAATTTGTAATGGTTTGGTTACGATAGATCGCAAAACTCTTGCGTCAACGCTTCAATTACCTAGGGGGAATATTCAAACGATCTGGGACAAGGATGGTGAATTAAGCGCCGAGGAAAAACTTGTGGGCAAGCAATATAAATCGGCAATTGGAGATCTTACGGAACACTTTAGCAATTGGCCCCCCAAAGCTGGTCCTGCACTAGCTGCCAGCAGCCAAAATATCTTCGATTCGATGGGGTTGGAACACTTCATGTTGCATCAAGCTGAAACCGAATATCGCTGGTTTGATCAGGCAGTTAAGCATGGTAGTGTCACATTTGAACAAAGTTGCATGATGGCAGCAAGCGAAGTCCCTCGTTGTAGTCCACCTTACAAGGATTGCCCTCCACCACAACAGGGGTGGGTGGGCACAATTAAATGCGACCCTCCATTACAAAAGAGAAAGGATTGCGGCAACGATGTAATTTGCGCCAGTTTTGTAGACATGGTTATGTCAATCTTCTTCCAAGATCAAATGCAATTTTCTTGTTCTTCTCACGGTTGGCTTGGAATTCCGTTGTTGTCCAACAAGAACACTGGTGGTTATAGCTCGCATTGGCCTACCGCTCAGTTTTTTGCACCTGGCAGACTCTACAATCCTTTCGATTTAGGTAAAGTGAAAAAAACAATTTCTACAGTAACTCCTGGCTATGAGTCCATGTACTTTTCACGCGGAAATAAAAATAGTTTTGTAATTGAAACCCTTAAAGTGGTTAATACCAAATGTAGTACTCCATTTGAGAAATTATCTGGCCCTTTAATACAATCGATAAACACGCGACTAACCACTACAAAAATGGACCAAACTTATGTTCCTGCTGAAATAGAAAATTTAGATGCGCCACATTGAAAATTATCTAAAAATGAAATTATCATCAGCTCATTTGTATCCAGTTTTGATGGTAACCTGATTATGTGAAGTGAATTTTAGGGTCGTATGTCCCTTTCGGGTCGACTATTGCCAGGTGATGAAATGAAAAGTGAACGGCTGAAATACAGCCAGGAGCGGACACTACATTCAGGATTACGAACAGGCAGAAGGCGGCCAATTTGAGACATTCAGGGCGTCCTCCAATTTTAATGTTTGCCACCCATCTTCAAAAATACGCTGGTGCATAACTGTTCTGCACGGCTCATGTCCGTGCAGCTTAAGTCAGTTTGCGGTCGCAATACAGGGCGAAACAAACAGGTGCCCATGCCAGCCGCCATAGAGGGTGCGCGCGGCGACGAGCAACCACATCGAAGCCAGCACGATGGCGAGTCCGGTGCCGATGACAGAGAATGCAGCGAATCCCAGAACTGTGCCCAGCTTCAATGTCGCGACGGTATATACACCCAGCGGGAACGTATAGCCCCACCAGCCGAGATTGAATGGAATTCCTGCTCGGAAATAGCGGATCGTAATAAGGAAGGCGAGCAGCAGCCACCAGAGCCCGACGCCCCACAGCAGCGTACCTGCGATCACACCCAGCCCCGCCGCCACCGTGCCGATGCTTGCCATGCCATGTGCTGTGAATATCGCGGGCGCATCGGTACCCAGCACGATCATGCCGAGCGCACCGGTGCCTATGGGGCCGAGCGACAGCCAGCTTGATGCTGCCATGCTGTCGGGCGGCAACCTGTGCAATGCCATGCGCAAAAACAATATCGTGAGAATCCCGAAGGCAACGGGCACCGAATAAGCCCAGAGCAAGTAACAGGAGATGAGCGTGATGTACTGGTCGTTCGCATCGCTCAGATAGGGTATCAACAGGCCGCCGCTGGCTGCTGTAACTTCCGCTGCAACGATGGGCAGCAGCCAGATCGCCGTCATTTTGTCTATTCCATGCGCCTGTCGCGTAAACATGAAATAGGGTATCAGGACGCCGCATGCCAGCGACAAGATGGCATCGAGCCACCACAGCATATGCGCGATGGCTATCATGCTATCGCCCCAGCGTGGAAATCCGAAGACCAGGAATCCATTGACGATGGTCGCCAGACCCATCGGGATAGTGCCGATGAACATCGACACGATATTGTGACTGAAAATCTGCTTGGCCTCGTCCCAGAACATTATCCATCGGGCGGCGTAGAGAGCCGTGAACAGCGTGAACAGGCCAATGTTGAACAACCATAGCCATTCCCCAATTGCGTGCAAGGTTGCCCCCGCACCTGGGACCTGTGGCAGTACCAGCGCGAGGATACCGGTACCCATGGTAGCGGCAAACCAGTTGGGGGTGAACTGCCGGATCATTTCACGCGGATGATCAAGTTGGGCCAGCGGCTTTAGGCCACTAAGGAATCTGGTAATGCTGTTGCGGATCATGGTGAGTTTTCTTTGATCAAATCCAGCAAGGCATCAGCGACTTTGCTGCGATAGCGCTCCTTTTGGCATAGTGCAAAGAAGGGGCGCGCCGGTAGTTCGAAAGGCAATGAGTGGAGAACGCCGGTGCTTAACGCGCGCGCAACGACGAGTGCGGAGAGTACGGCGACACCCGCACCAGCTTCAACCGCTGTTCGAACAGATTCATTAGATGGCAGGGTCAGGGCTGCATCAAGCGTTTCGGGATCGAAGCCGCGAATGCGCAGGGCGTCTTCAAAGGTCGAGCGCGTACCCGATCCCGGTTCGCGCATGATCCAGCGCGCATTTTTCAGCCATGCGTTATCGATCTGCGCAACCGGCTCGGTGCCAACCAGCACCAGGCTGTCATGAGCAACAGCCCAGTGTGATATTGTGCCATCGTCAATGGAGCCTTCGACGAAACCAAGTTCTGCCGTTCCCGCAGTCACCCGCTGTATCGCCTGTTCCGTATTAGCGATAGCAAGGTCGATGGTAATTAACGGGTAATTTGCACGAAAGGCGGCCAGATGGCGCGGCAACCAATAGTTGACGATGGTCTGGCTGGCCACCAGCCGCAAGGTCCCGCGCTGCAGACCGGCAAATTCGGATAGTGCCAGTTCCGCACTGGCAGCGCGGCCAAGGACGGCACGCGCTTCATCAAGAAATGCACGGCCCACATCGGTCAATTCGATACCCCGACCTACGCGGTGGAAAAGCTTGACGCCATGCTGCGTTTCCAGCGCGGCGATGGCCGCGCTAACTGCCGACTGTGTAACATGCAAAGCTTCAGCCGCCCTGGTCATATGCTCGCGTTCGGCAACGCCAACAAAAATCCGTAATTGGTCAAGTGTCATGGTTGTTCTCTCTGGTCAGGCACTAATATGAAGCAGGGGAATTGATTTTACAAACGAATTATTCTTGTCCAATTAATCTTCAAATCAGATTGATTGGACTGGGGGATATTCAGGTGAATACGAAAGGATTATGTTGAACACGTGTAATTTGAGTGTCCAATATGCAATCAGCATGATGTCGCAAACGGGGCGCATGCAGACCGTACAAAATTGCGAATGGCAATGTCAGAAGTTTGTTGCATAATCGACTCTGACCTATGAACTAACGTAGGGGCAGAATGCGGCCAGGCGTGGATGTTCACGCCTTTCCGTATTATTAATTTTTATGCATATGTGGCCGGTGTGTCCGTCTAATAACTGTTATGCGCCTTGAGAGGTTCGTATGTTGAAACGTTTGTTGCTCCTCGGTATGCTTTGCATCCCCATCGCCGCTTGGGCTTTCTTCAAGCCCGTGCGAGTTGTTGCACCAGAGCTGGCGGGACTTTCCTGCATCAGTGACATCATTTGCACAGACGACGTATCCCGCTATCAGGAAGCCGCTGCACTGTACGATGAGGCTTTGCGTTTTGTCGACTCGTCAGTCGGTTCAATTGAAAAAAAGCCCCGTGTCATTTTCTGTTCCTCTCAAGCTTGCTTTCAGTCCTTCGGATTAGGAAAACGTTCAGCCGCTACCATTGGCACCTTTGGCATTGTCATTAGTCCTCGCGCATGGAAACCATACTATGTGCGCCACGAAATGATTCATCACCTGCAAAATGAGAAGTTGGGCATGATCAAGGCATGGCGTGAACCAAAATGGTTCATCGAAGGTATGGCTTACTCTCTTAGCGAAGACCCACGTCCAAAATTGTCTGAGCCATTTGAACAGTACCGTTCTCAATTTAAGGATTGGTATAAGCTGGTGGGCAAAGAACGGCTATGGACAGAGGCGCGTAACTTATGAGCACGCATAACATTACGCTCAAGTGTGATGCTAAAGCTCGCCCCTTAAAATTTTACGTTATGCAAATCAATAAGCAAATATGGAGATACGTATGACCCCAAAATATTCAGGACGATGTCTTTGCGGAGAAATATATTACTCAACTGATGCGGAGCCGCTATTTACTGGGAATTGCCATTGCAAAGATTGCCAAAGGTCATCGGGTAGTGCATTTATTCCCGCAATGATTTTTCCAGAAAAAAGTGTGTCCATTTGCGGCGAAGCAAAGTATTTCGAGTCTGCATCCGATAGTGGAAGTACTCACCGAAGGGGTTTCTGTCAAAATTGCGGTTCGCAGCTGTTTGCAAAATTCAGCGCCATGCCCGGAGTGCTCGGTATTAAAGCAGGCACATTAGACAATTCTTCGAACTATATACCTACATTAGATTTTTATGTGGCTAGTGCCGCGCCTTGGGACAATATGAGCCCTCTGCTACCAAAAAAACAAGGCGCGGCCCAAGGTTAGGCGGGTGCCTAACAAGGCGTTCAACGCGGACAGTTTGCAGCGGGGCATTTGTTTTGCAATTTTATGCCCCACTGCAAACCACTTCGCTGGCAAGCCGGCTCCGTTCTGCTGGTTAACTTGGCGTTGAATGTCCGCTTTGGCCAGTAGCAGTCATTCACTGATGCCATCAAATTAGCTATAGAAATGTATATTCAGTAGATCGGCAGTGCCGTTTTGTCGACTACGCGACGCAATACAAAACTTGAATGTACACCAGTGACCCCCTTGATTCGAGTGATGCGGTTAAGCAATAGGTCTTGATAGGCATCCATATCCTTAACCACGACCTTGAGTTGATAATCCGCATCCTGCCCGGTAATCAGCAAGCACTCCAGCACATCCGGGATTTCAACAATCTTGGCCTCAAAGTTGCCAAGGCGCTCTGGCGTATGTTGATCCATCGATATAAGTATCAGTGCCATCAATGACAGACCAAGCTTTTTCGCATCAAGCAGCGCACGGTAACCCGTAATCAGTCCTGATTCCTCCAGGGCATTTAACCGACGCAGACAGGGTGAAGGCGTCAGGCTGATGCGATCAGCCAGGTCCTGATTGCTGATGCGCCCATCAACTTGAATGATGCGCAAAATTTCTAAGTCATAGCGGTCAAGTCCCATAAATTCCTTTAATATCAAGTTAAACAGCAGATAGTTTTAACCATATTGTTGATTTGCGCAACAATATTGCCAAAATTCTATTTAATTGATGAAATACGCAAGTGTCTGCTCTTGGGTTCTTGTTACGATTTGGCTCTCTTAAGACTTAACTAAGGGCATTCAAATGTTGAAACATCCCGATACCAAGTACAGGGCGTTCCCGCCAGTCAATCTTGTGGATCGTCAATGGCCAAACCGCACGATTACCAAGCCGCCGGTATGGATGAGCACGGATTTGCGCGATGGCAATCAATCACTGTTCGAACCGATGAATGCTGAACGCAAGATGCGTATGTTCCGCATGCTTTGCGACATCGGATTCAAGGAGATCGAAGTTGCATTCCCTTCTGCTTCTGAAACAGATTTTAATTTCGTGCGTGAGCTTGTTGAGGGAAATCATATTCCAGATGACGTCACCATTGAAGTACTCACCCAAGCACGCGAGCACCTGATTCGCCGCACCGTCGAATCGCTTAAGGATGCACGCAGAGCTATCGTGCATGTCTATAATCCCATCTCGAAACCGTTCCGTGACATCGTCTTCAGGATGAGCAAGGCCGAAGTAATCGAAATGGCAGTTTCTTCCGTGAAGTTGGTCAAGCAGTTGACCGAAGAACAACCGGAAACGGAATGGGTGCTTGAGTACAGTCCGGAAACCTTTACTGCTGCCGAACTCGATTTCTCACTTGAAATTTGTGATGCTGTAACAGAAGCGTGGGGAGCTACACCTGACAACAAGATAATCATCAACCTTCCAACCACTGTGGAACTGGCCACACCAAATGTTTATGCGGACCAGATTGAATGGATGCACCGCCATCTCGCTCGACGTGACAGCATCATTCTGAGTCTTCACACGCACAACGACAGAGGTACTGCCGTAGCTTCTGCCGAACTCGCCCTGATGGCCGGTGCAGATCGCGTCGAGGGGTGTCTTTTTGGTAACGGGGAACGCACCGGCAATGTGGACATCGTGACGTTGGCCTTGAATCTTTACACGCAGGGCATTGATCCCGGTTTGAATTTCTCCGACATCAATGCAGTGGCGCGTAACGTCGAGTACTGCAATCAGTTGCCGATACACCCGCGGCATCCCTATGTCGGCGACCTGGTATTCACTGCTTTCTCGGGTTCACACCAGGATGCGATCAAAAAAGGATTTGCAGCTCAGCAGCCGGATCAACTCTGGAATGTGCCTTACCTTCCTATCGACCCCAAGGATGTCGGGAGAAATTATGATTCCGTAATTCGAGTGAACAGTCAGTCGGGAAAGGGCGGCATCGCTTACCTTTTGGAGACGGAGTACGGAGTCGTCATGCCACGCCGCCTGCAAGTCGAGTTTTCCGGCGTGGTTCAGAAGCATGCTGATAGCCATGGTGGTGAAATTAGTGCCGCAGATATCTGGCAATTGTTCTCGTCTACATATATAGATACTTCAGCGCCTATCCACTATCTGGAGCATCACCTTTTCGAAACTGGAAAAATACAGGGAATTCGTATTAATGCGGAAATCCAAGGGATGCCCTGCCTGCTCGTGGGCGAAGGGAATGGTCCCATTGACGCTGCAGTTCATGCCTTGCGAAGTGCCGGGATATACGTTCAAGTACGCAGCTATGAAGAACGTTCAATGAGATCGAGCAACGAGGCCGGTGATGCGCAGGCCTGTGCATTCATCGAAATAGCGCATTCTGATGGAGGCAAAGAGTGCTTTGGCGTGGGTATGGACGAAAATATTGTTACAGCATCCATCAAGGCATTAGTGAGCAGCATCAATCGGGCAGAGATAGGCATGCCTGGAAGAATCCAAATGCAGGCAGCTTAGTTTTAGATGAAAACCTAGATGAGATTATATGGCCGCTTGCCCAGAATGTCAGTAGGTGCACGGTAACTGTCCGGTTCTAAACAAATGCGGACTGTTGCATGGTAAGTCCAGATATTATCTAGAAGCCCGCTTTTCTTTAGATTAATGGGATGATTCGATTGAGAATTCAGGGGGAAATATTTCGAGCAACGCTGCTTTAAACAATCATTAATGCAATCAGTCAGGGATGAGCCAAACTTTGAAAAGCTCGGCTGCTATATTTTGGAGGAACAAGATTGGGCCGCAGTCGTAATTTGAATTGTCGATTTCGCGATGCTCGCACGCCGTGGCGGCAGCATCGAAATGGATACGCCACCCAACACCAACAGCCCGCCAACCAATTGGGGGGCAGAGGGCATCGTGCCGATGAAGGCACTGACAAGCATTGCAAATACAGGCACGAGGTTGATAAAAATAGCTGTGCGCGCAGCTCCCAGACGTGCAATGCCTATACCCCAGAAAAGGTACGCCAGCACCGTTCCACCTACAACCATAATAGCCATGGCGAGGGTGGCTTTGATGCCGAGCGTATGGATATGGCTATCGCTGCCCAAAGCGAAAACCATTAGCAGGGTGGCCCCCACTGCCATGATCCAGCTGGTGTTCGCGATAGCTGAACCTTGTGGCATGAAACGCCGAGTCAGTACGTTGTACATCGCCCAAGATAACGTAGCAGCCAGCATCAGCAGGTCGCCTCTTGAAAAGCCCAAAGATAGTAGTCTGCCCATGTCGCCATGCGAGATAACCACCAGCACACCCAGTAACGCCACCGGCAAAGCCAGCAGATGCCGTGCTGTAGGCTTCTCACCCAAAAATGTTGCGGCCAGTAACACCGTCAACAAAGGGTTGATTGCCATGATGAGTGCTGCGCTGTTGGCAGATGTCGATTGCAGCGCAAAGAAGAATAATAGGTTAAATGCAGTGATGCCGACGATACCCAGCAGCAAATAAACGGCAGCATGGCGCCGAAGTAGGCCAAACAATTGCTCCTTGCGTACCACTGCAATGATGAACATCAATGCGGCACCCAGAAGGAAGCGTACTGCCGCAGCCCATAGCGGGGGGAGGTCGGCCAAAACAGGTCCAGCCAATACGAAATTAGCGCCCCAGAAAAATGCCGATGCGGTGACCAGTAGATAGACAGTAGCGTTTCCCATAGTTGTTCCAGTTAAGATAAAGTAATGAGGCGCCACTGTACCGGCCGAGATTGTCCGTCACAAGCTAGACTTTATTTAGACGAGATTAAGGAAAACTAATGTCACGCCGCCTCCCACCGCTCAATGCACTGAGATTCTTTGAAACCGTTGCTCGACACCGCTCTTTTGTTCGTGCTGCAGAAGAATTGCATGTCACTCCTGCAGCGGTCAGCCAGCAGATCAAGCTACTCGAAGACCATCTTGGCGTGACCTTGTTCAAGCGGGGTAAGACCCTAGTCATGAACGATTCCGCCAACGATGTGTTGCATCTCGTATCGGAAGCTTTCGATCAGCTGGAAAGAGCCGTGCTGAGAATCCGATCCGGCAGCAAGACGGGGCCTTTGATCGTGTCGACGCCGCCTGCCTTTGCGACGCGATGGCTGATTCCGCGCATGGACGATTTTTATAAGCGCCATCCGGAAATCGATATCCATTTGATGGCTACTCTGCGACAGGTGGATTTTTCGATAGAAGAAGTTGACATGGCTATCCGTTTCGGTAGCGGCGAATATTCAGGGCTCGATACTGAGCGACTGATGCCGGAAAAGATCGTAGCTGTGGCCGCACCTGAATTGGCAGCTTACATCAAGGCTCCAGCGGATATTTTCCGTTTCAATCTGATTGAGGACGATTGGCACATCATGCGAGGTTCATTTCCGGAATGGGAATCCCTGCTTGTAACGATGGGGGTGGTTGGTTCTCCTCTACGTATCCGCCGTTTCAGCGATACGGAACTGGGAATTGAAGCCGCCATCCGAGGACTCGGTGTCACACTGGCATGGTATAGCTTGGTATCGAACGATCTTAAATCGGGAAAGTTGGTACAAATATTGAATCATGCGATCCCGACGGACCTTGGTTATCACTTGGTGATGCCTAAGAATCGCACCGTGTTGACCAAGGTCACAGCTTTTCGTACCTGGATGTTTGAACAGGCAACGAAATAGATTACCGATTGAGCATCCAGTCCTAGATCACAGTATGTACAGTCAGAAATCAATCATCCTGGAAAGATAATGTAGGCGAGGCATTGCAAATAGACCCACAACGAGCCTGCGTCAGGCCACAACACTAGGGGCCAGAGTGATTTTAGAAGCGGACTTCGGAAAGGTTTAACTAACAGACTATTAAATATCGTCGACCGACTGCAGTGTCGATTGCCGCTAATCACTAGTGACTGTTATCGGACAGCGAATTGACCAGGCAAACTGGCTGATATGGATCGGCGATTGCCAGATGAAGAAATAAAAAGCGACTGACCGAAGTTGAACGAGAAGCTACCGGTTGTTTTCACAAATCCAAACGGGCAATATACGGCCAATAGCAGTCGTTCGCGGGTCACCTCCAATTGGGATTGCGGTACGAATCGTAATATGAAAATACTTTTTCTACAGCTTCGTTAGACCTACAATTGCTGATATGAATTTGGGACCTCTCCCCATGCTAGTCACCGTTTTGATGGTGATGATGGCTATGCTTGTCGCTGCGTCGGTGGGACGCCAAGTCGGGCGTAACCAGCAAATTGTTATAGGTAAGATATTGATCAGCATGCTGATCGCAGCCGTGCTGTCAGCGCGTATCGCCTTCGTTGCTGTGCAGTTTGACACTTACCGTGGCGCAGCGTGGTCCATGCTCGATATCCGTGACGGAGGCTTCATCCCATGGGTCGGGATATCCGCTGCGTTGCTGGTGGCAGTCTGGCGGGGCTGGCGTCGTGCAGCAGTACGCAAACCGCTGATGCTCGGGCTGGCGGCAGGGGCGCTTGCCTGGGGAGCGTTGTTAGGTTCGATAACCATGATGGACAATGCGATGCTGCCCAAAGTGTCGTTGACAACACTTGCGGGCGAGCCGGTAGATCTTGTTACGCTGGCTGCCGGCAAGCCGATGGTTGTCAACTTGTGGGCAAGCTGGTGCCCTCCTTGCCGCCGCGAAATGCCTGTGCTCGCCGCCGCACAAAATCAGGAAAAAGATGTGAGCTTTGTCTTTGTCAACCAAGGTGAAAATGGAATAACAGCTAGAAACTATCTCACTGGCGCTCGACTGGATCTGGCCAATGTTCTACTCGATCTTGGTGCCGGCTTTGGGCGCGAAGTCGGTTCAACGGCATTACCAACAACACTATTCTATGATGCCAAAGGTCGACTGGTTGATACCAACTTGGGCGAACTATCGGTCGGATCGTTGACGATCAAATTAAACCAACTACGCTCGCGCTCAAATTCGGAATAAGTCGCCACATACTTTATAGCATGTGAAATTCAGACCGCGAATTTAGATGGTCGTATGTCGCTTTCGGATCACACACCGACTGTACAAAATTGCGGATGGCAAGGTCCGTTGTCGGTTGCATAATTGACACTGACCTATGAACAACATATGGGCTGAATGCGGCCAATTTCAGTCGGGGATGACATATTTTTTCTCCCGGAACAGTGCCACACAAACATCGACTACTTGCGGATCGTAATATGTGCCGCGCATGCGGATGATCTCGTCCAGTGCCGCATCAATGCCTAGTCCAGGGCGATACGGACGGTGCGAGGACATCGCTTCCACCACGTCAGCCACGGCCATGATCCTCGCTTCAATCAGGATGGCTTTACCCTTAAGCCCCTGCGGATAACCCGAACCATCCATCCTTTCATGATGCTGCAAGATGATGTCTGCAATCGGCCATGGAAATTTCACGTCCTTCAGGATGTTATAGCCGTCCTGTGGGTGCTGTTTGATGAGCATGTACTCGATCTCGTTGAGTTTGCCGGGCTTGGAGAGGATTTCCGCCGGAACATGAATTTTTCCAAGGTCGTGAATGATGCCGGCAAGATGAATGCCGTTAATCTGGTCTTCCGGCAAGCCCATTTCCCGTGCGATGGTCGTTGCCAGTTCGGCAACACGGCGTTGATGGCCGGCAGTATAGGGGTCGCGTGCTTCCACGGTGTCGGCGATGGTCTCGATGGATTGCTCCAGACTTTGCCGCAGGATGATTGTGTTCTGCTCGTTCGCTTTGCGGGTGCGCAAGGTGGTAATGCCATAGGCCAAGCCGCTGGCCAGTTCCTCCAGCAGTGGCATTTCCTCCTTGTCAAAGGCGTTTGCATAGGATGAATAGATACTCAGGGCGCCGAAAGTTTTGTCATCGTCGCGGAGTGGTAATGCGATATTCGCCTGGTAGCCTTCTGCCTGTATGCCCTCCCGCCAGGGATCAAATGACGGGTCGGCGGCGACGTCATGACAAACCTGAGTTGTGCCGCTGCGTATCGCCCTGGAGACGGGTATTTGACCCCGTTCCGTGTCGGCCCAGCTCAGGTGCTCCGCCAAGTAATGACGGCCTTCAAAACCGGACCATGCCATGGGCGTGAGGCTCCTTTCCGGGTCGTCCTCGGCATAGTCAACCACCGCCAGGCTGTAGCCGGCCTGCTCCGCAATCACGCGGGTGATTGAGCGCAGCAATCCATCCTCGTCCGCTGCCTGCACCAGCGCGAGATTACCCGCCGACAGCGTCTTCAGCGCGCGGTTGGCCTGACGCAGCTTCATTTCGCCTGCACGGCGGTCGGTGGCATCGCGGAACGCACCCAGCAGATAGCGATGGCCACCAATGTCGACAGGGGATCCGTTGAGATCTGCGTACAACACGCTTCCATTCTTGGTTAGCATGGGCATGTCCTGCACCATGCCCTGACCGCCGCTGGCGTCTTTGTCAAATCGCCCGCTGGCCTGCGCGAGCGCTTCGGGCGGGTGCAGCCGCGCCATGGCAAGCCCGGTCAGTTCGCCCGGTCCGTAGCCGAGCATCTGTTCCATGCTCCTGTTCGCGAAGCTGTTTGCATAGCGGACACTAGCAAGTAGCATGTTGATCGGGCAGAATGCGGCCAAAAGCCGCCATTCGTACCCTCTTCAGGATGCAAAAAGTTAAAGTCTGAATGCCAAATTATCAGTTCAATTAACCGCTGCATGCATTTTTTATTCCTTGAAATAAATGCGACTTGAGTGAAGAATAGTTCGATCTTTCATTGTTCTTGGCCAGTGTTTCTCAATCACACTTTGGTGCGAACATGGTCTTCTTGGGCCTGTGAGACTCAGCAAACAACTTCATTCCTTTTGCCTCGGTTTCGATACTCGAATCGAATTGCTTCTCAATAGCCTTCTGAACAAAATCTTGAACCCATTTACCATCCTTGTCCTCATAAGTCTTCAGGTATTCATTCAAGTCTGCATCAGAGACATCTCGGTAAGTAAATGCCAACATTACCTGTGCTGTACTGCGCGTTGCTTTTTCAATTTCAGGTCGTTTATCCTCAATCACCTTTTTAATCTTTACGTTATCGCTGCAATCATTTGCAAATGCCATGGCATTCGATTCAATTGTTGATATCTCTATTTTGCTCATCATGGCACTAGTCTTGGTATCAGCATCCATTCTCTGTATTAGCGCGATACGCTCTGGTGTTAATGGATGTGAAGCGACTTGTGAAATATATTGCCGAAAATCCACAGGAGTAGGTTCTATCGCTTCAAGTTTGGTCATCCTCATGGAAAGAGGCGTGGATATTAATTGTAGAAAGCGAGCGTAACGATTTTCATCGTAGTTGCTTTCCAGCGCTTTTCTGACGCTGATTACAAACGCACCCTCGGGATAGGCATCAGTATAGATATTCAACATCTGCCTTTGTTCGTCTGGGGCTATCTTCCCTCTCGAAATGGATCCCTTAAAGCCGGCTTTGATCTGTTCAGGCAATTTCTGGAGGGAATGTTCCATCCCTGAAATAGCCAATATTTGACCGATGAGTTTATCCTTCACCTGATCACTACTAACTGACTGTGATATAGGTTGATTCACCTTTGCTGTACTGGCCTCTACCCCAAGTGCTCCGTTGGAAATCAAAATTGCAAGGATCGCAAACAAGTAGGTTTTCATTATTCTCCTTTGAGCCTGTCCATTATTGTGAATAACCAAATTTTGTTTCACACAGATCAAGTGAGGTATTGGGTGGCCATGCTGCATCTACTACGTCTCTTCCTATCTGGTCCCTTAGTTTAAGGAAGGTAACCTTGTCATTTGCCATACAGGCAAACTTGGCAAAATTATTCAGATTCCATTTGCTTTTAGGATGCCTTGCCATCAGATCTTCAAAACCCTGCTTCATCTTCGGCCAAGTAGCGCGTGTATCTTTAAACAGGCTGGTTCCAGGCAACAAGCCACCTGAAGCCGACCAGTAAAGCCGTGCATACATTGAACTACCGTCTATTTCTTTGGTATTAGCCACCGACCACTGGACCAGATTATCTACCGTATCCCAGCTCCCGCCCCATTTGGGAGATAGAAAATTCAGCATCGTGAAATAGGTTTGGTAATAAGTCTTGAATCTTTTAGTACCTTCCAGGAAAGTTTTGTCCCGATCTTTTGCGGGGCGATCCAGTGCACTTTGCACAAGAATCATCTCGTCATACCAGGCTGGCAATTGTGAGGAATAATATTTAGTATCATTCAATACTTTTTCTGCATTCTCCAATCTTTCATGAAAAAGTTTCCAGCCATCTGGCGTCACTGAAGAAGCCAATCCATCACCACGCGCATCCCAAGCATATTCTGTCCAATAGGTAGCCTCAGCTATCGCGACAAAAGCTTGATTTGGAAATTTTGCCTTCAAGTGTTTCAAGCGGTTTAAGATCAAGTCCCATTTCTGTGTTCCCTTGAACTGCTGGAAATTCGAGCTATATCCTGCGTCCAGTGCAGTTAGCATTGGCCGGCCATCATCAAATACGCATTTAGGATCGCTCCATGCGTTGGTTACCCCCTCCAGCCAAGTTCCGTTGTGCCAAAAATACAAGCTCACCCGGTCTTCAAAAGCATCCATAGCTGCTGGTCCGTCATTCGGTAGATCACCCAATGCCATACAGCCCTTATCCTTCGGAAATGGAGGGCTAAATGGCTCTGCTGAATTATTTAAAGGATGAGGAAAAGTTGACGATAATTTACTGATTGCTTCAGCTTCAGAAGCTTGATCCTTAAAAGAAGAAATATGGATTCGAGGCATCCTCTTAAAATTAATTGATGGTGGCTGGTTTGGTTGAAAAACTTCTGGTTTAGGATTCTGGTAAGTCCAAACCCATTTTTGAGTTTGATCATCACCTGCATTTTTCCCGTTTTCAATTCCAACACTGTCAATTCTCAAGTGTAGTGAGGCTGGGGCATTTAGTCTTATAGTTACATCATCATATTCCATGAATTTTGGGAAGGATTGCTCTATTACAATGTTATTAGGGAAGTCAGGCTTATTTCGTATTACTTTGTAAGAAAATACCAAAGTGTCGCCAATCTCCACTTTTTGGAATGCAATGAATTTAATCTGTGCTCGGAGATTGGGAGGTATTGGCATAACCCCGCTGGCTGGACTGCCATTGCCATTTCTTGGGTTAGATGGAATTGCTTCTATATGATTCCCATTTTTCTTTAGCGTATAAGCGCTCAATACTTCAACATCTCTCTTTTGGCTCGTTTGAATCGCTTGAATAAAAGAATGCGGCATTCCAACTGGCTTCTGTTGAGATTGCAGAACGCCCTGCTCTGTCAGTACAGTCAAGGCTAATTGATAAGTTTCGTTGTATGTCCCATCCGCTTTCACGTCGTATTGCACATGGAATTGCTTATAGCCCATAGGAATCTCGACATTAACAGGTACGCTTCCTTCTGCAACTGGCAGAAAAAGCAATATTGAAAGCGCAGTAGTGATTAGAGCGACGATGCTTGACATACCCTGCATAGCTTTTTGCCTTTCATGAAAACACATACTCTGAACCCCTTTCGCCTGCGAGAAGCAGTGGTTTGCTTTTACAAGATGACCCAACTCCATAACTACTGCGATATTGCGGAAATAATTGAGAAGCAATTTGGCACTATCGTAAATATGCTTGATTCCTAGCTGTATTGCATGAACCGGTGATCGCACAAATCTATGGAATAATTGCTTCTCCATTTATCAGGCACGATGTGTCCTTGAATTTTTGGTCTGATTGCAAGATATGCCTTCTTGTCATCGGCACGGCAGGCATATGCGGCGAATTCGTTCAAGTTATTATCACTTGGGTAGCGTTTCACGAGTTCCTCGAATGATTCCCGCATCGTTGGCCACGAGACCATACTATCCCGAAAAGGATCAAATTCTAATTTCTGCGCGTCGAAAATCTGAGCGTATAGCATTGCGTAATTGATCGTGCCATCGTAAATCTTTGTTAAGGACACTGCCTGGTTAACCAATTCATCGACCTTTCTCCAATCCGCATTAATTCCAGACCAGGGTGACCAGAAACTGGCCATGTCGATATACAACGGCTGAAAATAGGGAAACTTGCGTATTCCTTCTTCAAATAATTGTGCTATGAATTCTTCATCACGGTTTTCATCAACCGCGATATCCAAGTATGTCTCATACCATAGCGGATTATTCGAGGCAAAAGCTTTTGAGTCATCAAGAATTTGTTCGGCTTTTTTCATGCGTTCGTCAAACACTTTCATGGCTACCGGGTCAACATTGGTGTTATCCAAATTTCCGCGGATGTGCCATGCGTAGGCTGACCAATATTTTGCTTCTGCTATCGCAGCACTTGAAGATTTTGGATTAAATTTCCGCCATTGCTGAATGCGCACGAGATTTCCATGCCAATCTTTATTATTCCAAAGATAATTTAACGCACTTCTGAAGCTATCAAGCTTCCATTCGCCGTTTCTGTCCCGCTCTTTTGGATTGTTCCATTTTTTCGATAATACATCCAACGAAGCAAAATCTAGTTCATTGAGGTTTTGAAAAAATACCCTCCAAGAATGCGTATCCGTTTGTACTGCTGCTTGTTCACTAGAAGAACTTG
>Ga0307375_10002603_pt1 | contig 18349 bp, 21 predicted proteins | sample TR1MG_FD_202531 | JGI IMG/M metagenome (GOLD analysis project Ga0307375, IMG submission 202531) | Soil microbial communities from Risofladan, Vaasa, Finland - TR-1 | ecosystem: Environmental > Terrestrial > Soil > Coastal area > Acid sulfate soil | place: Finland: Risofladan, Vaasa | collected... | reverse complement strand
GCCTTTACCCCACCAACTAGCTAATCCGACGCAGGCTCATCCAATAGCGCAAGGTCCGAAGATCCCCTGCTTTGCCCCGTAGGGCATATGCGGTATTAGCCCGGCTTTCGCCGGGTTATCCCCCACTTCTGGGTAGATTCCTACGCGTTACTCACCCGTCCGCCACTCTACTCGGGGTTGCCCCCTTTCGCGTTCGACTTGCATGTGTTAAGCATGCCGCCAGCGTTCAATCTGAGCCAGGATCAAACTCTCCAATTGCAAAACTTGGTGTCCCTTAAGGAGACAAATCTTTAGTCGATATCCTTGCGAATATCGACTGGTCTTTCATGAAGACCCGGCTCGACAAAAGCGCCCACACAAATTACTTGATCCGATTTTTTAAAGAACATCTCCAAGTCACCCTTGGAGAGACGCGCATTATACGCAGTTAGTTCGGTCCGTCAAGCATCTTTTTCACTAAAGTGTAACCGCAAAAAACGACGCTTTCCGATCTGTACTAACCCCACCACGCCCGGCTTAAAGACCAAGGTTTCGACAGCACGTTCACCGTCAACCTTGACCCCGCCTTGGCGGATGAGCCTCAGTGCCTCCGAAGTGGTTCCCACAAGCTCGGCCGCTTTAAGCGCCCTCGCTATTGGTAGCCCATCCGGGGAAACGAGAAGTGTACGCTCATCGATGGCGTCCGGTAAAGCCTTGCGGCTAAAAACAGTGAGAAAACGCTCTTGGCTGCTTTCGCCCTCCGCGGCACCATGAAACCGCGCCACCAATTCCTTGGCAAGCGCGAGCTTCACGTCCCGGGGATTGGCGCCATTATCCACAGACCGGCGGAGTTCGTCTAGCTCCGCTTGCGGACGCTGCGACAAAAGCTCCAGGTAACGCCACATGAGGACGTCGGAGATCGACATGAGCTTGCCAAACATCGTATCCGGGGGGTCGGCCACCCCGATCGCGTTATTCAGTGACTTCGACATCTTTTGGATGCCGTCGGTGCCCTCCAAGATCGGCAGCGTGATGACCACCTGCGGGGGCTGGCCATAGACGCGTTGGAGTTCACGGCCCACAAGGAGATTAAACCGCTGATCGGTACCGCCCAACTCGATATCGGCCTCAAGCGCGACCGAATCGTACCCCTGAATCAAAGGGTAGAGGAACTCATGCAGGGCGATGGGTAGGCGCGCGGCATAGCGTTTCTCAAAGTCGTCGCGCTCCAGGAGGCGCGCCACCGTATAGTGGGAGGCGAGCTTCACGAGATCGTAGGCCTTCATCGGGCCCATCCATTGCGAATTGAATACCACCTCGGTGCGTTCTCGATCGAGGATCTTAAAGACCTGGCGCTCGTAACTTTCGGCATTACGCGCGACGTCTTCCTCGGAAAGCGGCGGCCGCGTGGCGTTTTTACCCGTGGGGTCACCGATACGGCCGGTGAAATCACCAATTAAAAACAACACGGTATGCCCGAGATCCTGTAAATCACGGAGCTTGCGTAGCAGTAGGGTGTGGCCCAGGTGGAGATCGGGCGCGGTCGGATCAAACCCCGCCTTGATCCGAAGCGGACGACCGAGCGCCAGCTTGGCCCGCAGTTCCGGTTCGGAAACGATGGCGGCCGTGCCAGCGCGGATCACGGCAAGGGCTGCTTCTATGGCGTCTATCACCTATCCTCCTTAGTGTGCGCAAGGGTACCATAGCTTTTCTCTGCACGCGGAGCTGCCATGCCCGAACATTATATCGGCCTTATGTCAGGAACCAGCGCAGACGGCGTCGATGCCGTCTGCGTACAGTTCGGGGACGAGCCGTCGGTCGTCATTCACTCGCACTACTACCAAGCTTACCCCGAACCGCTACGAGCGCGGCTTTTGGCCCTTATGACCCCGGGCGCCAACGAAATCGAACGCATGGGTCCGCTCGAGGTCGAGTTAGCGGAGATCTTTGCCAGCGCCAGCATTGCCGCACGCGAGGCGGCGGAGCTTCCGGCCGCCACAATCCGGGCGATCGGGTCCCACGGTCAGACGTTACGCCATAGGCCAAACGGCCGATATGCCTTTACGCTACAGATCGGGGATCCGGCGCGCATTGCCGAACTCACCGGCATTGCCACGATTGCTGACTTTCGACGCCGCGACATCGCCGCCGGCGGCCAGGGCGCGCCGCTGGTGCCGGCGTTCCATCACTGGCTATTCCAGCATGAGACCCGGACGCGCGCGATCATCAACATCGGCGGCATCGCCAACGTCACCCACATACCGAGCAAAATAACGGGCCGGCCGGTACTGGGTTTTGATACCGGCCCCGGCAACGCCCTGCTTGATGCTTGGATACGCGCTCAAACAGGGGCCGCCCACGACACCGATGGGCACTACGCGGCGCAGGGCCAGGTCCATCAGGGCTTGTTGGCGCTGCTGCGCGACGAGCCCTACTTCGACATCCCGCCTCCCAAAAGCACCGGGCGCGAACACTTTACACTGGCCTGGCTCGACGACCGCCTAAAACAGCTGCCCCAACCGATCGCGGCCGTCGATGTGCAGGCAACGCTCACACAGTTCACCGCCGTCACCTTGGCAGACGCAATCGCGCCGTTGTCGCCAGATGAGGTCTTTTTGTGCGGGGGGGGCACGGCAAACCCCGTCTTAATGAACGCCTTGACCCAAACTATCGCGAGTCCCGTGATGACTACCAGCGACCTTGGTCTCGATCCGCGGCTCGTAGAGCCTGTAGCCTTTGCTTGGCTTGCGCGTCAAACCGTGTTGGGGCGACCGGGAAACGCTCCGTCAGCGACCGGCGCCCGGCATGGCGCCGTACTGGGCGCGGTATATCCGGCCTGATACAAAAAAAGCCCCCTCTCGAAAGAGGAGGCTTTTTGACCTGCGTTAGGTGTACTGGGCCTAGACCGAAAACGAAGACCCGCACCCGCAAGTGCTCTTCGCCTGGGGGTTCTTGATAACAAACTGCGCCCCATCCAAACCCTCTTGATAATCAATCTCGGCGCCCGCCAAGTACTGAAAGCTCATCGGGTCAACCAACAAGGTCACGCCCGCCTTATCAATACGGGCATCATCGTCGTTGGCATGTTCATCGAAGGTAAACCCATACTGGAAGCCCGAACAACCGCCCCCGGAAACAAAAACCCGCAACATGAGCGCCGGGTTCTTTTCTTCGGCAATCAGCTCCTTGACCTTCTCTGCGGCGCTATCCGTAAAGTTCAAGGGACTTGGCATCTCTGTAGCAACGGCGTCGTTCATGCTGGCGATCCTCAGGGGTTCCGATCAAGCATTATCCACCCTCAAAGGCGGCCTGGTCAAACAGCCTCAAGATATGACCGGATCAATTCCCCCTATGGCCTTGAGCCTGGGGCTATCTTTCTCCACATCATGGATGAGGCTGCCATCGACCGTGGCACCCAACGCCATCTCCAGGGTCTTATAGGTCATGTCGCCTGTGATCTTGGCCTTGGCCTGCAGCTCCACGCGCTCGGTTGAGCGGACGTTTCCCTTGATGGTGCCATTGATGATGAGGTGTGGAACATGCATATTGCCGACGATCTCGCCACGCTCGCTCAGGATGAGCGTGCTGTCGTCCCCTTGCGCCGTAATATCACCCTGAATCTTGCCGTCAATACGCAGCCCCCCGGAAAATGTGAGGTTGCCCGTAATCTGCGTCTGTTCGCCAACCAGAGTGTCGATCGTATTGCAGGGCTTTTCGCCAGATTTCTTTCCCATCTTTTCCAACATAGTCCATATCCTCATTTGTGCGAGACAGAAGGCCCGGCCGGCCAGTCATAGGTCTGCTTCGTCACATGCCCGCCGGCGACCACCTGGACCACGAGCTGGCGAGGAACGAAACCTGCCGGTAGAACAAGACGGCCTTGGACATTATCGAAGTATCTAAAGTGGACGGTCAAAGGGGCCTGAACAAGGCTCGGATAGGAAAACTCCGACGAGCGGCCGGCTTCTTCGCCTTGAACGGTAAAGCGCATGCTCGCATAAACCCAGTGGCGAAAGGCAAAAGACTGCACAAGCGCTAACTGGTAATGCCAGGCGTGCGCCCCCGGCGTAATGTGAAATTGATCGATTGTTAGCCCTGCCCCCTTGTTCGCGGCGCCCAGAATGACATGGTAGAAGCCGAGCTTCTCATGCAGACCCATGATGCTCTGGTCGGAACGCTTTAACGCTGCCGAGAGCGCAGCATAGGCCGCCTCATCCGTTTCAAGCGACCGCTTACTAACCGCAAGCTCAGCGGTAAGATGAGCCACTTGTTGGCGTAGACGAGATATATGGGCCAAGGCCTGAACCCTATACCGTGCCGCTGCAACTACATTAAAGCCAGCGACCCGCTCACCGTGCCGAAACAGCCCGATGCCGCCCAAGATGACTACCGCTACCGCTACTGCCACTAGGCCGTAGTGTCGAAGTGGGGACACGCGTCGCTTGACTACAAGATCACCTATCCGATTTGGCACAAAACCTCCACAAGACTTGTGGGGATTATAGCGGGCATGGGAGCAGGAACAACGTCATGGAAAGAGCGCGATGTCGGTCAAGCCCATCGTTTCTTCAAACCCGCACATGAGATTCAGATTCTGGACGGCCTGCCCGCTCGCACCCTTGGTCAAATTATCGATCGCACTCAAGACAATCACCTTGTCACTGCCTTTGGGCTTATGCACGGCGATCCGACAAAGATTGGTGCCGCGCACGGTGCGCGTTTCCGGATGACTGCCTGCCGGCAAGACATCGACGAAGGGCTCGTCCCGATAACGCGACTCATAGAGCGCCTGAAGATCGACCATCGGGTCTTTGAGGCGCCCATACAAGGTCGCGTGGATCCCCCGGATCATCGGCACGAGATGCGGCACAAACACAAAATCCACGGGCTTTTGGGCCATATGCGCGAGGCCTTGGGCGATCTCTGGCTGATGACGGTGACCGCCCACATTGTAGGCCTTCACCGATTCCGAGGCCTCGGCAAACAAGGTCGGCACATGCGGACTCCGCCCGGCACCGCTGACCCCCGATACGGCCGCGGCCATGAGCGACGAGAGATCGACTAAATCATTTTCGATAAGCGGCAGAAAGCCCAGCTGGACTGCGGTCGGATAGCAACCGGGGTTGGCCACCAGGCGCGCCGACGAAATGGCGTCCCGATACATCTCGGGTAGACCGTACACGGCCTCGGCCACGAGGTCCGGGCAATTATGGGCCATCCCATACCAACGCTCCCATACCGCAATATCTTTGATCCGAAAATCGGCCGCGATATCGATAAGCCGGACACCGGCCGCCAAGAGCCCCGGCGCCTGCATCATGGCAATGCCGTTTGGCGTGGCGCTCATCACGACATCGCAGGCGCGCAGCACACCATCATCCGCGGGATCGGAGAAACAGAGATCGGTATGCCCGCGCAGACTAGGAAAGAGGCTTGCGACCGGTTTCCCGGCCTCGGCACGCGAGGTGATGGCCGTGATCTTGACCTGCGGATGGCGGCTCAAAATCCGCAACAACTCAGATCCCGTGTAGCCCGCGCCACCAATAACGCCTACCGTGACCATAAACCTCCTCCTTCAGGGCGGCCATTGTAGCAGAGCCCCAACGAAAACGGGGCCTTAAAGACCCCGCCTTTAACAATCATAAATGATAGACCGACAACGCCCTAAGTGCGCCGATCGAAGGGCGCGCCTGCTCGATTACACCCGTCACCCACAGTCCTATGTCGTCTTCATCTGCCTTGCGGCCACATCGCATAGCTCGCCGATATCCAGTCAGGGGCAAGCACCCTTATGGGTCTCGTGCCGCCTACAAGACGACCTAGGCCGTCAGTGGCGCATTCTGTGTCACCGTCCCGGTGACGTTTCTTGGCCGAGAAAAAAGGGCCTAGGTAAGTTACCTAGGCCCTTGCTTTCTATTGGCTGGGGGACGTGGATTCGAACCACGGTTAGCGGAGTCAGAGTCCGCTGTCCTACCGCTAGACGATCCCCCAAAAAAAATAGGGGATTAACGCTTGGAGTACTGAGGACGCTTACGCGCCTTGTGAAGACCGACCTTTTTACGTTCCACCTCGCGAGCATCGCGCGTCAGAAAACCTGCGCGGCGAAGCGGCGAGCGTAAGGACTCGTCATAGGCCAGCAGCGCCCGTGAGATGCCGTGCAGAACTGCGCCGGCCTGACCGCTTGATCCGCCCCCGCGAACGTTGACGCGAACATCAAAACGATCCTGGGTCTCGGTCACCGCAAACGGCTGGCGCACGAGCGTACGTGAAGTCTCGCGTCCGAAATACTCATCGACAGGGCGGTTATTCACCAGGAATATTCCCTTCCCTCGACTCAGGTAAACGCGGGCATTGGCGGACTTGCGGCGCCCGGTCCCATAGTGTTTGGCTTCGGCCATATGGATTCCTTATACTTTTCTGAGATCTAAAGGCTTAGGTTGCTGAGCGGCGTGGGCATGCGACTCGCCCGAGAATATTTTCAATTTGCGCAACATCTGCCGACCCAACGGGCCTTTGGGCAACATACCGCGGACTGCGGTCTCGATAACCCGTTCTGGGGCGCGACCCTTCAGCTCCGTAAAGGTATGCGTTTTCAGACCGCTTTGATAACCGGAGTAGTGATGGTAGAGCTTATTCGCGGCCTTGCGTCCGGTCACCTGGATCTTCTCCGCGTTGACTACAACAATGTAGTCGCCCGTATCCACATGGGGCGTAAACTCGGGCTTATGCTTCCCGCGTAGCCTGCGTGCGACTTCACTCGCGAAGCGGCCTAAAACGTGATTCGAGGCGTCGACGACAAACCAGTCGCGCCTTACTGTCTCTGACTTAGCCGAGAACGTCGTCATGGGGATTCCGAGGCAAATTATGGCGAAGTGCGGCATGGTACGGAGGACGCGCCACGGTGTCAACGGTATCCTACGCGCTTATGAGCGACTAGGCCCCTTATCTGGTATGCCGGACAAAAAAGAAGGCGTGGGGTTGAGCCACGCCTTGAACCACCACTAGGAGGATGGAGGAGTCGGTACCACGGGACGGGAGCATTAACCCGCCCGTTAGAAAGCATATAATGATTATCTAATACGATAACCCCATAGTCAAGGGCAGCAGGGCGTGACACTCTCAACCCGCTAAAGCGGGTAAGCTTCTTATCGATTAAACCCCCTGTTGACCAGATTTCTTTTTGTGGTATACAGGACGAAAAAAAAAGAAGGCGTGGGGTTGAGCCACGCCTTGAACCACCACTAGGAGGATGGAGGAGTCGGTACCACGGGACGGGAGCATTAACCCGCCCGTTAGAAAGCATATAATAATTATCTAATATGATGCCCTCGTAGTCAAGGGGGTCGTAACCGTCCAGGGTGTAGATCGCTTGCGCGGAGGTAGGTTCCCTATCTCCGCGCCTTATTTTTTACCGGTCGAGCCGTAACCGCTCGACCGGCCTGCCGCCGACAATATGCTCGTCTATAATCTCGTCAATGTCCTCATGATCCACGTAGGTGTACCATACGCCCTCAGGATAAACGACGATTACGGGCCCTTCTTCACAACGATCCATGCACCCGGCGATATTGATGCGCACACCGCCTTCACCCGCGAGCCCTAAGGCCTTAATGCGCTCCTTGGCGTAGTCACGGAGAGAACGCGCATCTTGTTGCTGGCAGCAACGGCGGCCATCTTCGCGCTCGTTTGTACAAAAAAAGACATGGTGCCGATAGTAAAAAGGGGTTCCCATACCACTCCCACATCATCATGAGTCTACCGAAGACCGCGCCGCGCTTACCCTCAGGATTCGCGCGGCCGCTGATCGCTGTGTGGCCTGCGGGATTTGCCTTCCCCACTGCCCCACCTACCTGCAAAGTCTAAACGAAAACGAGTCCCCCCGGGGGCGCATAGCCCTGCTCCGCGCCTGCGCAGAGGGCATACTGCCGGTCTCGGCTACCCTCATAGCCCATATCGACCACTGTCTCGGTTGTCAGGCCTGCGAAGCGGCGTGTCCAAGCGGTGTCCCTTACGGGGCCCTGCTAGAAGACGGCCGCAGCCTCCTTTTGAGCGACCATCCGCGCGGGCTGCAAACCCGCCTTTACCGGGCCCTCATTCAAGTGACACGGGCCCCGCGCCTGATCGCGTACAGTTACCAACTGGCGCGGCTGGCCGCCACCTTAAAACTGCTCCCGTTCCTCGGCCGCCGCCTCGGCACGGCCCTTAAGGACCTGCCGCCCCGCCCCCTCATGCGCTGGCGGCGCCCGCCGCTCGCAAAACCTGGTCCGGCCGATGTATCGCTCTTCCTCGGCTGCACGGCGGGCCTCGATGGTGAGGCGCTAGACGCCACTATCCGCATCCTTCAGGCCCTCGGTCAATCGGTCCAGATCCCGCCGGGCCAGGGCTGCTGCGGGGCGCTCGCCCATCATGCCGGCTTTACAGACATTGCCGCCCACCTGCGGCGGCGCAACCTTGGCGCCTTTGGGCACAGCACCGCGCCGATTATCGCCATCGCCAGTGGCTGCACAGCGGCGCTTGAAAAATACGATCCCACAAACGAGGGGACATTGCCGCCGGTGTTCGACATCCATCGGTTCCTGGTCGAAAAGACGGCGTTTGAACGGCTGACGCTAGCGCCCCTCCACCAGACCCTCGCCGTGCATGAGCCCTGCTCGCTCCGCAATGCCCTTAAAGGGGGTTCGTATGTATACCGCCTGCTAGAACGCATCCCAGGCGCGCGCATCGTTCCAAGCCCTAACAACGGCGTCTGTTGCGGAGCGGCAGGCGACTACTTTTTGCGCGAACCGAGGAACGCCCAACGGCTCGGTGACGCCAAGGCTGCAGCCCTTGCCCAACTGCGACCGGATATCGTGGTATCAGCCAATATCGGCTGCGCCCTCCACTTGAGCGCCGCCCTCAAACGCCACAGGCTCTCGATCCCCGTCGTCCACCCGCTCGTGGTCCTCGCGCAACAGCTCTTGCCCACACCGCAACCCATGCTAAAGTGCGACCATGAGGATCTTTCCCCCCATTGATCGAATCGTCGATCAGGCCGACCAAACCCTAAGAACAGTGTTTGTGCGCACGCCCATCGACCCCTACCCCGATACGATCCCGCGAGAAGAAGGGGAGCTTACGGCGGCAGAACGCGCGCTCGAGGCCCGACTGATGCGCGTAAACCACGCCGGCGAGGTGGCCGCACAAGCGCTCTACCAGGGGCATGCGCTGTATGCCGTAGACGCGCCCATACGCGCTGCCATGCGCTCTGCCGGGCGCGATGAATTAAATCATCTCCACTGGACCTCGGCGCGCCTAAAAGAGCTGCACAGTCATCGAAGTTATTTGACACCGCTTTGGTATGCGGGCGCGCTGGCCATCGGCGCGGGGACCGCATTGTTCGGCGATAAGATCAGTCTCAGTTTCATGGCCGAAACGGAGCGCCAGGTGGTCGACCACCTGCAAGGCCACTTGGCCAAACTTCCCCAAACCGACCACAAAAGCCGCGCCATCCTCGAACACATGGTAAGAGACGAAGCTCGGCATGCCACCCAGGCCATGGCGGCCGGTGGGCAGCCGTTACCGGCCGCGATCCGCTTGGCCATGCGCCTAGCGGCCAAGGTCATGACCCAAACGGCGTTCTGGATTTAACCGATCGCCGGCAAATAGATGAGTTGAACGAGGGTCCCGCCGGGATCGCGGCAATAGAGGCTGCGTGATCCATCCCGATGGGTCTTGGGCGGCGTTGCGATCACAACCTGCGCCGCTTGCAGTCGCTGGTACCAGGCATCAACATCGGCGGCGGAATCGACCGCAAAACCGATATGGTCAAGGGTCCCGCCGGCGGTTACCGAACCTTGGTGCAGCGCGAGATTGTCTTGGCCGTTGGAGAGATAGACATTGTCTGGGTCCGGCCGCCAGACGACGTTCAGCCCCAAGACCCGGCAATAAAAATCCTCGTTAGCCCCGAGATCGGCACAGATCAGGGCCACATGACACAACCGTAATGCCCCAGTCCCCATGAGCTCCCCCGCGCTATTCGACGTCTATGATCTCGAACGAGTGGCTGATCTCTGCAGTTTTCCCCAGCATAATGGAAACCGAGCAGTACTTGTCGGCCGACAAACGAATGGCGCGCTCGACGATCGATTCTTTAAGGTCCCGGCCGGTAACAACAAAGTGCACGTGAATCCGGGTAAAAACCTTCGGGTCCTCCGGCGCACGATCCGCGTCGATATGCGCCACACAACCGCGCACGTCTGCGCGGCCTTTCTTTAGAACATGAACGACATCGAATGACGTACAGCCGCCCATGCCCACCAATACGAGTTCCGTGGGACGCGGACCCAGATTGCGTCCACCGTACTCGGCGGGCCCATCCATGACGAGCTTGTGGCCTGTTTCCGTTGTTCCGCTAAATGCCACTTCCCCATCCCACTCCACGACCGCTTTCATAACCACCCCTCAAACAATTGCGCCAGTCTTGCCCCCGGATCGGCCGCCACCATAAAGGCCTCGCCAACCAAAAATCCCCGCAGACCCGCGGCCTTCAGCCGGACGACATCGACGGGCGTCGAGATCCCGCTCTCCGTCACTACCAGCCGCTCAGGCGGCACCTTGTCCACCAAGCCGAGCGTCGTATCGATCGATGTCACAAAGGTCTGGAGATTCCGATTATTAATGCCGATCAGCCCGCCAGGAAGCCTAAGCGCGCGCTCTAACTCACGCGCATCGTGGACCTCGACTAACGCGTCTAAGCCGTACTGCTGCGCGGCCGCGAACAATTCCATCACCTGACCGGCGCTCAGAGCGGCGACAATCAGTAAGATGCAGTCGGCCCCCAGCGCCCGCGATTCGGCAATCTGATACGGGTCGACCATGAAATCCTTGCGCAGGACCGGCAGCCGACAGGCGCTGCGCGCCGCCACGAGATCGGCGGCACTCCCCTGAAAGTACGGCCCATCGGTCAGCACCGACAAGGCCGTGGCCCCAGCGCGCTCATAGGATTGGCCAATGGCGACCGGATCGAGATCCTGGCGCAAGACCCCGCGGCTAGGAGAGGCACGCTTCATTTCCGCGATAATGGCCGGACGATTGCAGGCTGCTTGCCTGACCAGGGCCTCGGCAAATCCGCGGACACCAGACACCGTCTGAATCTGCGCCTCTAGGGCCGCCAAACCGACCTGCGCCTTTGCCCGCGCCACTTCTTCGACCTTATCGGCCAAGATCCGCGTCAATACCTGGTTCATGCGCACGCCTGCGTGAACGCCACGAGCTCTTGGAGCTTGGTGGTCGCCCGCCCATCGCGCAAAACCCCTTGCGCCTGGACCACGCCCTCGGCAATGCCGGTGGCAAGGCCCGCCACATACAGCGCCGCCCCCGCGTTCAGAGCTACTGCGGTCGCGGCCGCGCCCTCGCTTCCCGCAAAAACGGCCATCATGACCGCGAGACTTTCCTCGGCATTGGCTACCTTGAGATCAGCCGCTGCCAGCGCACGTAGACCGAAATCGGTCGGCGACAACCGGTAGCGCGTAATGCCCCCCGCCTTCAATTCGCATACCTCGGTCGGGGCTCCCGGACTGATTTCATCTAGGCCATCATCCGAGTGCACAACGAGGACGTGCTCGCTACCCAAGGCCTTTAGCGCCTGCGCAAAGGGCACGAGCAGGGCGTCGGCAAACACCCCGATCAATTGTCGGGGGGCCCGCGCGGGATTGGTAAGTGGCCCCAATAGGTTAAAGAGTGTACGCACGCCCAACTCTTTACGCGGACCGCTTGCGTGACGCATCGCCTCGTGGTGGCGAGGGGCGAACAAAAAACCGACCCCTACCTCATCGATACAGCGACCCACCTGCTCGGCAGACAGACTCAAGTTCACGCCGGCGGCCTCCAGCACGTCAGCGCTCCCTGACCGACTAGACACCGACCGATTGCCGTGTTTGGCCACCTTGGCACCGGCGCACGCACACACGATGGCGCTCGCAGTCGAGATATTGAAGGTCGAGGCGCCATCGCCCCCGGTGCCGCAGGTATCGACCAAATGACGTCGGTCAGAAACCGCGACCGGCAAGGAGAGCTCGCGCAACACCTCGGCGGCGGCCACGATCTCGTCTACGGATTCGCCCTTCACGCGCAAGCCCATCAGAAAGGCGCCCACCTGGGCCTGCGTACCGTCGCCATTCATCACCACCGACAAGGCCGCCTTCATCTCTGGCGCCGTAAGGTCGCAAGCTAAGGCGATCTGCTTTAGCGCATGCTGTAAGGCGGTCATGACCGCGTGCCCTCGAGGAAATTCCGGAGCAGTGCGTGGCCGTGCTCACTCAAAATCGATTCCGGATGGAATTGCACGCCCTCCACCGGCCACCACTTGTGGCGCAGCCCCATAATTTCGTTGTCGTCCTCGCTCACCGCCGTGACCTCCAGACACTCTGGCAGATCCTCTTTGGAGACGACCAGGGAATGATAGCGAGTCGCCGTGAAGGGGTCAGGCAGGCCCTTGAAGACCCCGACCCCGGTATGCCGGACCAGGGATGTCTTACCGTGCATCACGCGGCCGGCGCGCACGACCTTGCCGCCAAACGCCTGGCCTATGCTTTGATGGCCCAAACACACGCCGAGGATTGGAATATGCTCTCCAAACCGCATGATCAGGTCGAGCGAAATACCGGCCTCGTTTGGTGTGCAGGGGCCAGGAGAGATCACGATCTTCGCTGGCGCGAGATCCTCGATTTCATCGAGCTGGATCTGATCGTTGCGCACTACCTGAACGTCTTGGCCCAGTTCGCCCAAGTACTGGACGAGGTTGTAGGTAAAGGAGTCGTAATTATCAATCATCAGGATCATAAATCACCTACCCGCACTCTTCTTAGGACCCGATGGTCTTAGGGTTCGTGATGCTGCTCAAGACCGGCCGCCGCAAGTTCTGCTGCCTTAAACATCGCCCGAGCCTTATTCATGGTTTCTTCCCACTCCCGCTCGGGGATGGAATCGGCTACGATCCCGGCGCCGACCTGCAAGTACAAGCGACCATTGCGCAAGACGGCGGTACGAATGGCGATGGCCATATCCATATTTCCGTTCCAACCTATATAGCCGACTGCACCGGCGTACAAGCCACGCTTGATAGGTTCCAACTCGTCGATGATTTCCATCGCCCGCACCTTGGGGGCGCCCGTCAACGTGCCCGCCGGAAAGGTCGCGCGCAGGACATCGAAGGCGTCAAGGCCCACCTTTAGCCGTCCCGTCACATGCGAAACTAAATGCATGACGTGCGAATAACGCTCGACTGTCATCTGGTCGCTCACCACGACGCTTCCCACCTCGGCGACCCGGCCCACGTCGTTACGGCCGAGATCCACGAGCATCACATGCTCGGCAATCTCCTTAGGGTCGGCCAACAACTCCGCCGCCAGAGCGATGTCCTCCTTTTCATCGCGGCCACGGCGCCTTGTGCCGGCAATCGGCCGCACCGCCACTTCACGGCCATCGAGCTTGGCGAGAATCTCCGGCGACGAGCCCACGACATGGAACTCTCCGAGATCGAACAGATACATATAGGGAGACGGATTGATGCGCCGCAAGGCCCGATAAAGGTCTAGCGGGGTGAACTGCGCCGGTGCCGATAGGCGTTGCGACAATGCCACCTGCATGATATCGCCAGCATGGATATAATCGCGTGAGCGCGCGACCGCGGCCTCAAAGCCGCTTTTGGTAAAGCCCGAGACGAAATCCGATTCGTCCATAGCCGTGGGCTTAGCGCGCGCCACGGGTCTCGGTAATGGCTCGCGCAGGCGCTCCTCCAGCTCACCTAAGCGCCGTTGCGCCTTCATGATACCGACATCACCCGCAGCACCATCGGCGTGGACTACCAAAGACAGCATGCCGCGCAGGTTATCAAAAATGACCAATTCATCGCTCACGAGGAACAAGGCGTCAGGTCCCCCGATCTCGTCTGGCTTGGAGCTCTCGCCTAAGCTCGGTTCGATATAGCGGACCGTTTCATAGCCAAAGTAACCGACCAAGCCGCCGTGAAACCGCGGTAGCGCCGGATTCTCGTCGACCTGGTAGCGGGCCTTGAAGGCGCGCACGGTCGCCAAAATATCGTCGGTCATACCGCGCTCGACGATCTCGCCGTCGTGCTCTAGTGTCACTTCATGGCCGGAGAGACGCAGACAGGTGCGAGCCGGGAGCCCGATCAGGGAGTAACGGCCCCACTTCTCGCCGCCCTGCACCGACTCGAGCAAGTAGGAGTAGCGACCGCATGCGAGCTTCAAATAGCAACTCAACGGGGTATCGAGATCGGCCAGCACCTCGCGGACCAATGGGACGCGATGGCCCCCTATGGCATCAAATCTGAGACAGCAATTTTCGGACATGGCGTTCTTCCCTTAAGGAGTGGGTGGTTGTGACAATCCCCTTAAGGCGCCATCGTTGACCTATCATGACACCGCCTTCGAGAGCAGGAATCGGCCCTCGAGCCGCACAATATCGGGGAGCTTCCCGAAATCGTCGATCATCACAGTCGCGCCAAGCGCTTCCAAATCAACCCCGTTATTATAACCGTAACTGACCGCAACGGCTTGCATGCCAGCCGCCTTGGCGGCGCGCATATCGTTGCCCGAATCCCCGACCATGACCACGCCATCCAAGGCGACTCCGAGCCGATCGGCGGCCACGATCAACGGATAGGGGTCGGGCTTGGTTTGCGCTAGGCTGTCCCCGCTCAACACGACCTCGAAATACGACGCGAGCCCTAAGGCCGCCAGGAGCGGCGCGGTAAAGCGCGCCGCCTTGTTGGTAACACAGCCCATCCTAAAACCCTGCTCGCGAAGAACCTCCAGAGTCTCGATGACGCGCGGATACAAGGTGCTATGGTCGGCTATGTGGGCCTCGTAGTACTGGCCATAGAGGGTCTGGGCCGCCAAAAAAAGCTGCGGCTCAGGCTCCGCCCACCGTTCCCCGGTCAGCGCCCTTTTGATCAAGCGTGGCACGCCGTCCCCGATCCAGGACGCCACCATCGGCAAATCAAAGACTGGGCGACCGAGGGCCGCTAACATCTGATTGGCGGCAATGGTCAAGTCCGGGGCCGAATCGACGAGCGTACCATCGAGATCAAAAAGCAGCGCCGCGAATGGAAAAGTGCTCATGCCTTCGCCAATTCCTCACGCATCTTCTGAATGGTGGCACGATAATCCGGGGTTCCAAAAATGGCCGACCCGGCCACAAAGGTATCGGCGCCTGCGGCGGCGATCTCGCGGATATTGTCGACCTTGACGCCACCGTCGATCTCCAGGCGAATCTTGCGACCGCTCGCATTGATGCGGGCACGCGCCTCTTTTAGCTTATCGAGCGCGGAGCGAATAAAGCTTTGGCCGCCAAACCCCGGATTGACCGACATGATGAGGATCATATCGACCTTGTCCATGACATAATCAAGATAGGATAGCGATGTGGCCGGATTGAACACCAAACCGCACAGACAGCCGCTAGCCTTGATCAGGCCCAAAGACCGATCGACGTGCTCGCTGGCCTCGGGATGAAACGTAATATAGGTTGCCCCCGCCTTGGCAAAATCAGGGATGAGGCGGTCGACGGGCTTTACCATCAGATGCACATCGATGTCGGCCGTGACCTGATTTTTTCGCAGGGCCTCACACACCAAAGGACCGATCGTGAGATTTGGTACATAATGGTTGTCCATGACGTCGAAGTGGACGATATCCGCGCCCGCTGCCAGTACCGTATGGACCTCCTCGCCCAAACGGGCAAAGTCGGCAGAAAGGATCGAAGGTGCAATCTTAAAATCGCGCATAATGGCCCCAGAGCTAAAGTCGGCAATGTACCCGATAGTGAGTGAATTTGCAGCACCCAGCGCGCGCGCCCCTCGACCCCCATGGGTGTTGTGCTCTATGGTTTAGGGGGAGACGGTCAACCAAAGGGCTGGTGCCCCTGGGTCGTAGTGCTCCGCGCACGCATCACGATCGGGCCCGAATAAGGCCGCTTGGGGGTAGTTACGGCCCAACGGCTGACACAGACCGCGCACTGGAAGACCCGTTTTTCACTCAAAACTAGGATGCCCCGATTGGGCCTACCGAGCTTTGGGGGGCTTTACGGCAAAGATTAGACTGTCATGCAAAAAGAGCGGCCCATGCAATCTACGAGCGGCACGGAGCGCACCGGGTCCGCTTTTCGGACCGCCGATAAACCCTTACAGCCAGGGCCGCTCGCTTATTGGGGCCCTTTAACAGAGGCCGCCTGAGACCAAATTTATGACCGAAACTCCCGAACCCTGCGTACTCCTCGTTTTTGGAGCCACCGGAGACCTCCCGCGCCGCAAGCTCGCCCCAGCGCTCTTTCATCTCCATGTCCAGGGCCTGCTCCCCAAGGGCTTCGCGGTCCTCGGCGCCGGTCGCAAACGCCTTTCCCATGATCAGTTCCGGGCCTTTATGCGCGAGGCCTGCGACACCTTTTGCGCGTGCCCACCAAGTGACGCCGACTGGGCGAGCTTTGCCCCGCTTTTGCATTACGAGTCCGGTCACTTCACCGATCAGACGCTCTTCCAGCGTCTGAATATGTCTTTGCGCGAGATCGACCACCGCCTCCATACGCACGGCAACCGCCTGTTCTATCTCGCCACCGTCCCGAGCAGCTATCCGCTCCTCGTCAGGCAACTCTATGACGCCGAGATGATCAATAAGGCCGCTCATCACCCATTCACACGCTTGATTGTCGAGAAGCCGTTCGGGCACGATCTCGACTCTGCGATCGCACTGAACAACCAAATCGCCGACGTCTTCCGCGAGGACCAGATCTACCGCATCAATCATTATCTCGGCAAGGAGACAGTCCAGAACACCCTCGCCTTGCGCTTCGCCAATGCGATATTTGAGCCGCTCTGGAACCGGATGCATATAGACCACGTACAGATTACGGCCGCCGAGACCATGGGCATCGGCGAACGGGGCGCCTATTATGAGGAAAGCGGCGCCTTGGCCGACGTGGTGCAGAATCATCTTCTGGAGGTCTTAAGCCTCGTCGCCATGGAGCCCCCGCTGTCTTTCGATGCCGACGCGATACGCGATAAAAAGATCGAGGTGCTTCGTGCGCTCCGCTCCCTGGCGGGATCGGATGTCCTCCAGACCACCGTCCGGGGTCAGTATGGCGCAAGCGCTGATGGCCATTTGCCGCCTTACCGAAAAGAGCCAATGGTCGATGGCGAGTCGACGGTCCCCACTTACGCCGCCCTCAAGGTTTTCATCGACAACTGGCGTTGGCAAGGGGTCCCGTTCTACATCCGGACCGGGAAGCGCTTGGCGCAGGCCGCGACCGAGGTCGTGATCCAATTCCGCCAAATCCCGTTTGGCCTATTTGACCAAGAGCAGGTCCGTTCGCACATTGAACCCAACCGCTTGGTCCTACACCTCCAGCCTTACGAAGGTATAAGCTTAAACTTCGGGGTCAAAGCCCCCGGAAGCGGGGTCCAAATCGACCATACCCAAATGCGTTTTTCCTATGACGACCGCCACGACGGCGCCCCACCGCTCGCCTATGAGCGGTTATTGACCGATGCCATGCGCGGCTATGCAGCGCTTTTCGCGCGCCGCGATTCGGTCGAGGAGGCATGGCGCTTTGTCGCGCCCGTCCAGAAGATCTGGGCGCAGACTCCGGCGGGCGATTTTCCGAACTATGCCGCCGGCAGCGATGGCCCCGAGACGGCCGATGACCTCATGGCCGCCGATGGCCGAGCTTGGCAACGTTTGCGCCCGCCGGACTCATCCTCATGATCCTTACCATCGCGAACGACCCACACGCGCTCGCGCAAGCGCTCGCCGACCGCTTGTTGCTCGAGGCGCGGGCGGCGATGGCGCAAGACCGACCGTTGCGCATTGCCCTGTCCGGGGGATCTACCCCGGCGCTGTTCTATGAAGAATTGGCGCGGCACAGCGCCGTCACCCCCTGGTCGACCCTGCGCATCTATTTCAGCGACGAACGCGCCGTCCCCCCCGATCACCCGGACAGCAACTTTGGTCTTGCCCAAAGACTATGGCTGACAAAGGCCCCGCCCGATGCCCACATTTACCGCATTCCTGGGGAACGCGGGGCTAGCGAGGCCGCCCATTACTATGAGGCGCTGCTAGCCACACAGGCGGCGCCGGTTTTCGATATTGTGTTTTTAGGGCTCGGGCCGGATGGGCATATTGCCTCGCTCTTTCCCGGCACCCCTTTGGCTACCCAAGACCGCGTCGTGGCCGTTCCCGCCACAAGTACGCGTAGTGCGCGCATAAGCCTGAGCTTAGCGACTATCGTCGCGGCCCGCACCCGGATCGTCCTCACGCAAGGATCGGCCAAGGCCGCGCGCCTAAAGCAAAGCCTAGCGGCTGACGACGAGGCGCCG
>Ga0307375_10002602_pt1 | contig 18351 bp, 13 predicted proteins | sample TR1MG_FD_202531 | JGI IMG/M metagenome (GOLD analysis project Ga0307375, IMG submission 202531) | Soil microbial communities from Risofladan, Vaasa, Finland - TR-1 | ecosystem: Environmental > Terrestrial > Soil > Coastal area > Acid sulfate soil | place: Finland: Risofladan, Vaasa | collected... | reverse complement strand
GCTCATGCGATTCCTGCAGACGTTGTAACTATGCGCAGGTGCTTCCAGCCCCAACCGCATTGCGCAAGGGGCTGGCGGCGCCCGCGACGAACAACTGCGCATAGTTGCGACCTGCGCATAGGGGTCGCTATGCAGAGCTCTACATAGCGACCCATTTGAGCCGTTCGGCGCGTTGATCCCGCCTGCAGACCTTTTCAGGAACGTGTCTGTGCTGGCGTGGCAGAACCCTTGGGCCGCATCCATCCGGCTGAACCTGCTCCGTGCGCAAGCTGTGGTACGTGAGCTCGGCTGGACAGCCGGCCGATCGACCAGCCGCCGCCCATGGCGCGAATCAACTGCACGCTGGCCCGCAACTGACGGGTGTCGAGATCGAGCAGGCTGCGCCGGGAAGCCAGTGCCACGGTTTGTGCCTGCACCACATCGAGATAGCCGACCGCACCCTGGCGGTAGCGGTCCATGGCCAGATCCAGCGAATGTTGCGCGGCATCGGCGGCGTCTTGCTGATCACGCGCCGCCACGCCGAGATGATCGAGCTGGGCCAGGTTGTCTTCGACCTGGGCAAACGCATTCAGCACCACGCTGCGATAGCGGGCGCCCGCTTCGTCGGTAGCTGCCTTGGCCGCTTCCACGCCAGCCTTGCGTCGGCCACCGTCGAAAAGCGTATCGAACACGATCGGGCCGATCGCCCAGAAATGATTCGGTGCGCTCAGCAGGCCGGCGTACGCAGCACTCTGGAAACCGCCCTGCGCATTCAGCGTCAGTGAGGGAAACCAGGCCGCACGCGCCACGCCGATGCGGGCATTGGCCGCCGCCGTGCGCCGTTCGGCGGCGGCGATGTCGGGACGACGTTGCAGCAGCGCCGAGGGTACGCTAACCGGCAGTGACGGCAGTTTCAGGGTGTCGGTTTTTGCGGCCAGGGTGAACTGTGACGCCGAGTCGCCGACCAGCACCGCGATGGCATCCTTGAGCAGCACGCGCTGTACCCGTACCTGCGACCATTGCGACTTCGTCGAGGACAGCTGGGTCTGCGCGCGCGCGACGTCCAGTCCCGACACCAGGCCGCCGCTATGCAGGGTCTGCGTCAGCTGCAGCGCCTTGCGGTACGCATCGATGCTTTGCCGCAACAACGCCAGTTGCTGGTCGAGCCCGCGCAGCTGGATGTAGCGGTCGGCCAGTTGCGCCTGCAGGCTGAGCTGCGCCGAGGCGAGGTCGGCGGCCGCGGCCAGGGTGTCGTCGTTGCCGGCCTCGACGGTATTGCGCACGCGGCCCCACAGGTCGAGCTCGTAATTGACCTGCGCTCCGAGGGTATAGGCGTCGTAGGTGGCCGGTGCGGTCGGACCGCGCAGCGGCCGGGTGTCGGATTGCCGGTTGCGCTGGATGCTGCCGCCGGCGGTGACCTGCGGAAATTGTTCCGAGCGTGCCTGCAGGTCGAATGCCTGTGCCTGCCGATAGTGCGCCAGCGCGGCGGCAAGGTCGGCATTGTGGGCCAGCAACTGCTGTTGCAGCTGATCGAGCCGTGCGTCGTGATACAGCCGCCACCAGTGATCGCGCGGCAGCCGGTCCGCAGGCTGCGCCTGTTGCCACGGGCCGGTGCCTTGCCAGGACGCCGCCAGCGGCACCGCGGGCACCTTGTAGACAGGCGCCAGCGAACAGCCGCCCAGGGCCATGCCGATGATCAGCACCAGGACGAGTTCAGGCTTTTGCATGGGGCTTGGCCGGCGAGCGGGGGACAGCAACCTTTACGCGGTTACCATTGGCGAGGCCATCGGGCGGGCTGTCGATGACCCGGTCGCTGGCGACCAGGCCTGAAGCGATCTCCACGCTCCTGCCGTCATCGCGTGCCAGGGTGACGTCCTTGAACACGACCCGGTCATCGGCGCCGACGGTGGCCAGGTGCAGGCCCTTGCCGTCGAAGACCAGTGCGCTGGCGGGGACGCGCAGCGCGGCCTTGTCGGCTGGCAGATGGAAGATCACGTTGGCAAAGCTGCCGGGCATCAGCGTGCCGTCGGCATTGTCCACGGCAAGCTGGATCAGGGTCGTGCCTGAGCTGGCCGTGACGGCGCCCGCCGAGGCGGCGACCGTGGCGGTGAAATGCCGCCCCGTGTATCCAGGTATGCTGAGCGTGGCGGTGGCGCCATGAACAATGGATGGCACGTCACGCTGTGGCACCTGCACGTAAACCCGCAGCTTGCGCACATCGGACACCACAAAAAGCTCCTGGCCCACACTGCCGGCATTGATCAGGGCACCGACATCGGTGTTGCGTGCGGTCACCACGCCATCGAATGGCGCGACGATGCGGGCATAACTTTTCATCGCCTCGATACGGTGGACATTGGCCCTCGCGGCCTTGGCCCTGGCCTGCTTGGCGATGAAATCACCGGTTTTCTGATCCACTTCCTGGCGGGACACCGAGTCCGAGCTGAGCATCGCCTGCCAGCGTTTGGCGGTGGTCGAGGCCAGCGCGGCGTCGGCTTCGGCGCTGGCCAGATCGGCCCTGGCCTGCAACAGCTGCTGGTCGAGATCGGGTGTTTCGATCAGCGCCAGCAGTTGCCCGGCTTTCACGCGGGTGCCGATGTCGGCCTTCCACGATTTCAAGTAGCCGCTGACGCGGGCGTAGATCGGCGCGCGGGCATAAGCCTCGATGCGTCCGGGCAACACCAGCGGCGTGCTGCCGACGCTGCGTTGCGGCAACGCCGCGGTCACGGTCGGCACCGTCTGCGCCGCGGTCCAGGTCTTCAATTGGCGTGCATTGGCGACCCGCGTGGCGATACCGATCACCACGATCGCCGTGAGGATCAGGGCGGCGATCAGGGCGGCCAGGCGCAGACGACGGGGCGAGATGACCATTGCGGGGGGATGGGTTGAGTCAGACATGGACAGGCTCTGCGGAAGAGGGCGCCGGAGCGGGTGCGTGGACGTACCGCGCATGGATGATGCGAAACACCACGGGGACAAAGAACAGCGTGGCCACAGTGGCGAAAATCAGGCCGCCGATCACCGCGCGACCGAGTGGCGCGTTCTGTTCGCCGCCCTCGCCGAGGGCGAGCGCCATCGGCGCCATGCCGATGATCATCGCCAGTGCGGTCATCAGCACCGGGCGGAAACGGGTATAGCCGGCTTCCAGTGCGGCCCTGGCCGGATCGCCATGCTCCGCCAGGCGTTCGCGACAGAAACTCACCACCAGGATCGAGTTGGCGGTGGCCACGCCCATGCACATGATGGCGCCGGTCAGCGCGGGCACCGACAAGGTGGTGTGGGTGGCAAACAGCATCCACACGATGCCGGCCAGCGCCGCCGGCAAGGCGGTCACGATCACGAACGGATCGGCCCACGACTGGAAGTTGACCACGATCAGCAGGTAGATCAGCAGCACCGCGCCGAGCAGACCCAAGAGCAAGCCGGAGAAGGCATTGTTCATCGTCTGCACTTGCCCCATCAGGGCGGTGCTCGAGCCCTTGGGCAGACTCCCGGCGTTGTCCTTCACCACCTTCTGGATCGCCGCGGCGACCGAGCCGAGATCGCGGCCCTGGGTGCTGGCGAAGATCTGCACCATCGGCAGGATGTTGTACTGGTCGACCACCGCGTCGCCAGAGGTGCGCTTCAGCGTGGCCAGGCCGCCGAGTACCTGCGACTGTCCGCTGCTGCCGCGCACCGGCAGGTTGCGCAGCGCGGCCAGCGAGTTGAGCGCGTACTGCGGGGTCTGCATCACGATCGGATAGGACACGCCGTTGGCGGGATTGAGCCAGAACGTGGGTGCCACCTGGCTGGAGCCGGCCAGATTCACCACCAGACTGTCGGTGACGTCACGCGCGTTGATGCCCAGCAACTGGGACTGCGTGCGGTCCAGGTGGATGGCGAACGTGGGATTCGCCTGCGATTCCTGGATGCGCGCATCGGCAATACCCGGAATGCGCCGGATCTGCCCCAGCAAGCGGTTCGCATACGCGAAGTTGGCCGCCAGATGGTGTCCGCGGATCTGCAGGTCGATCGGTGCCGGCGAACCGAAGTTGAGGATCTGGCTGATGATGTCCGCCGGCGGGAAGGAGAACGTCACGCCGGGGAATTGCCGCGGCAGTATCTCGCGCATCCGGCGCACGTATCCGGCGGTGGGGTGGTGTCCTTCGTTCAAGGCGATCTGGATGTCGCCATCCTGTTCGCCGATGGTGCCGGTGTTGTTGTAGGCGTTGTTGATGCCGGCATTCGACAGGCCGATGTTGTCCACCACCGTGCCCAGCTCGTTGCCGGGAATGATCTGCCGGATGCTTTGTTCGACGTGGGCGAACAGCTTGGCGCTTTGCTCCACCCGGGTCCCGATCGGTGCGCGCACATGCATCACGATCTGCCCGGCATCCACACTCGGGAAAAAATTGCGCCCCAGAAACGGCACCAGCGCAAACGACAGCAGCACGAAGGCGAGGAAGCCGATCACGAAGGTCCGGCGGTGCTCCATCGCCAGCCCCAGCAGGCCGTGATAGCCGGCACGGACGTTCTCGAAACGTGCCTCGAAACCGCGCTGGAAGCGCACCAGCGGATTGCGCGAAGGCGGCAGGGATTGGTTGTTGCCATGCTCGTCGGTGTGTGGCGCATGCGGCTTGAGCAGGTACATCGCCATGGTCGGCACTAGTGTGCGCGACAGGATGAAAGAGGCGATCATCGCGAACATCACCGCCTCGGCCATCGGCACGAACAGGAAGCGCGCCACGCCGGCAAGAAAAAACATCGGCACAAACACGATGCAGATGCACAGCAGCGAGACGAAGGCCGGCGTCACGATCTGCCGTGCGCCGTCCATGATGGCTGTCTGGACGTCCTTACCCTGTTCCAGGTGCCAGTTGATGTTCTCGATGGTGACCGTGGCGTCGTCCACCAGGATACCCACCGCCAGCGCCAGGCCGCCCAGCGTCATGATGTTGAGCGTCTGCCTGGCCAGCGACAGCGCAATGATCGAGCCGAGGATCGCCAGCGGAATCGACACGGTGATGATCACCGTGGATCGCCAGCTGCCCAGGAACAACAGGATCATCAAGCTGGTCAGTGCGGCTGCGATGATGCCCTCGCGCGCCACGCCGGTGATGGCCGCACGCACAAACAGCGACTGATCGCCGATCGGTGTCACCTTGAGGTTATCGGGCAGGCTTGAACGGGCGTGCGCGAGCCGCTGCTTGATGCCGGCCACGATGGCCAAGGTGGATGCCGAGCCGTTCTTGAGTACGCTCATCAGCACCGAGCGGTGACCGTCGACGTGCACGATGTTGGTTTGAGGCGGGCTGCCGTCGTGCACGTACGCCACATCGCGGATATAGACGGTGGTGCCGTTGACGGTCTTGATCGGCAGGTCGCCAAGCCCCTGGATGTCACGCGGTGCATTGTTGAGCTGTAAGGTGTATTCGAAATTGCCGATCTTCTGCGTGCCTATCGGGGTGATCAGGTTCTGTGCTGCCAGTGCGTGCGCCACATCCTGAGCGGACAGACCACGCGCCTGCAACGCAGCAGGGTTGATGTCGATCTCCACCTCGCGGGACTTTCCGCCGGACGGGTAGGGAAGCGCCGCGCCGGGTACCGAGGTCAAGCGCGGGCGCAGCAGGTTCAAGCCCAGATCACCGAGCTGTTGCTCGCTCAGCCCCTTGCCCGACAACGCCAGCTGCAGAATCGGCACGGTCGAGGCGTTGTAGTTGATGATCATCGGCGGGTTGGTACCCGGCGGCATCTGCTTGAGCATGGTCTGCGATATCGCCGTGACCTGCGCGTTGGCCGTGGCAATGTCCACCGTCGGCTGGAAGAAGATCTTGACGATGCCGAAACCGGCGATCGACTTGGACTCGATGTGCTGCACATTGTTGACCGTGGTGGTCAGCACGCGCTCATAGGGCGAAACGATGCGCCCTGCCATCTGGTCCGGCGGCAGGCCGGTGTACTGCCACACCACCGCGATCACCGGAATGTCGATGTCGGGAAAAATGTCGGTAGGTGTGCGCAACGCCACCAGCGGTCCGATGATCAGGATCAGCAGGGCGAGAACAATGAAAGTATAGGGTCGCGACAAGGCGAGCCGCACAATGCCCAGCATGAAGAATCCGTCGAGAATGATGCAGAGCGGCGGATACTGCCATGTCGGATGCCCGTGTTGCCGTTTCAGCGCATGAAGATATTTTCATGTTCGGCAGGTACCCGGTACCGACATGCCGGCTCACGCGCGTGCCCGCTCCGGTTCCGTGCCATCGGCATTCGCGACGCCGGTATCTAGTCGCTGGTTACCGTACGGCAGTGCAGGCTCAGCCGCGCGCCGCATTCACCGTCGGCGATTTCAAGGGTATAGCCATGCACGGCCACGATGGCGCTGACGATACTCAGGCCCAACCCGGAGCCGGGCGTGCTGCGGCTGCTCTCGGCACGGTAGAAGCGGCGGGTGACTACGTCGCGCTGATCGGTCGGAATCCCCGGCCCACTGTCGCTCACATCCACCCACGGTCCGTCTTCGGCAGCGCGCGCGCGGATGCTGACGCGACCACCTGGCGGGGTGAACTTGATCGCATTGGCCACCAGGTTGCTCATCGCCTCCAGCAGCAGGTGCCGGTCGGCATGAATCGACGGCAGGTCGGGTAATTGAAGCTCCAGTTGCTGGTCGCGATCTTCTGCCAGCGGCAGATAAAGCGCATGGACTTCCTGCAGAATCCCGCCCAGATCGACCGACTCGAAGCCGGCGCGACGCTGGTGGTTCTCGAGTTCGGAAATGCGCAGCAGGGCGCGGAAGCGATGCAGCAGCGCGTCAGTGTCGACCATGCATGCCTCCAGTGCCGCGCTCTCGTCACTGTGTTCATCAAATGCCTGTTGCAGGCGATACAGCCTTGTGCGCAGTCGGGTCAGCGGCGTGCGCAGATCATGGGCGACGTTGTCGCACACGCCTTTCACCTCGCCGATCAGGCGTTCGATTTCACCCAGCATGGTATTGACGATGCCGGCCAACATGTCCAGTTCATCGCCACGCTGGCTTACCGGCAGGCGCCCGCTCAGATCACCTCGCATGATCGGCTGAGTGGCCTCACGAATTGATTGGATGCGGCGCAGCGGGCCGCGTGTGAGTAGCCATCCGCCCAGCAGACCGGGTATCACCGTCAGGGACAAACCCCACAACAGGGCCTTCATGATGATCGTGCCGATTTGTTCGGCGACGCTGGTATCACGCGAGATCAGCAGGATGTTGCCGTCGGCAAGACGCACCGCTGCCGCACGCACTCCTGCAGAATCCACGGCGCCATCGTTGCGCGTCAGCCCTCGCGGCAACCGCGCCACGGGACCGTTGATGGCCACGCTCGGCGGCAGAGCAGCGATGGTTCCGGCAAGATGATGCCCATCGGCATCAAACAATCCCCATGCGTTGAGCCGCCGCGTCTGCAGCGAAACATAGTCGTTCAACGCATGCTGGCGCGTGGCCGCGTCCAGCAGCGAAAAATAGCTTGCCTGGCGGCCGATCAGTTCGGTGGATATCCGGCTCATGTAGCCGGCCGCCTGCCAGTAGATCAGGCCGATTACTATCCCGCCCCACAGCGCGAAGAAAGCGCCGTAGATGAGGATCAGGCGCGCGGTCGTGGTGCGCCAGCTGTCAGTCAGTCTGCGCAAGACGGTATCCCGAGCCACGTACGGTATGGATCAGCGTTGCATGACCCGCCACATCGATCTTTCTGCGCAGCCGGCCGATATGCACATCGATCAGATTCGTGCCCGGATCGAAACGGTAACCCCATACTTCCTCGAAGATCATCGTGCGCGTCAGCACTCGCCCCGTGTGGCGCATCAGAAATTCCAGCAACTTGAATTCGGTGGGCAGCAATGACAGCTGCCTGTCGCCACGGCGGGCCACGTGCCGCACCAGATCAAGCTCCAGATCCGCGACACGCAGCAGGGTTTGCTGCGCCTGCTGACGGTGTCGACGCAACAGCACATCCACCCGCGCCAGCATTTCGTCGGGCGCAAACGGCTTGGTCAGGTAGTCATCACCGCCCGCACGCAAGCCGCGCACGCGCTCGTCGACGTCACTGAGAGCACTGATCATGAGCACCGGCGTGGCGATGCCCTGCTCGCGAAGCCACGCGACCACACTGAGCCCGTCCATGCCAGGCAGCATCAGGTCCAGCGTGATCGCGTCATAGCAAGGATCGGCGGCGCGAGCCAGTCCCTCGCGACCATCCGCAACCCGGTCGGCATCGATGCCTTGACTGGCGAGTTCGGCAGCAATTTCATTCGCTGTGACATCATCATCTTCGATGACAAGAATGCGTGGCATCGGCCTTGGTTCAGTGATTAAGACATGGCGAAGCATAGCTCCACTGCAGTAAGCAACCGAATGTACAGACCCAAGCTATGCGCCAATTTCTATGTGGACCTATCCGTGCAGGATTGGGGTAGCAAGGGTGTGCAAACCGGACTACAAGCGTGGGTCCCAAGAATTGGCGCTGACGCGGCTTCAAAGGAGTTCTGCCTGCTGCCGTGGCAGCTCTCAGTGTTTTGCATCCACCGGTTGAATCCGCCGCCGATGTCTGCCCTTGCGGCCACGACGACGGCCGTGCAAGCCTGCGACAGGCAGAGGCCACCCGAAGCGGACATTGCAGTAACTGAAACTCACCCCGTTCTTTGAAGATAGACGCACTATGCCTCTTCATGTGGAAACACCCCTCGTCGAATCGCGCCCATTGAGCCTGTCGTCCGGACGCTCCGTGTGGCTCAAGCTCGACGCGCTACAGCCACCCGGCTCGTTCAAGATGCGCGGCGTCGGCCACGCCTGCGAAACTTACCGGGCACGCGGAGCGCGGCGGTTCGTTTCTTCCTCTGGTGGCAACGCGGGGCTGGCCGTGGCCTACGCGGGGCGCGTGCTGTCGGTGTCCGTCACCGTGGTGGTGCCGGAAACCACCACGAAAAGGGCGGTCGAGCTGCTGCGGCAGGAAAACGCCGAGGTTATCGTACACGGCGCGTCCTGGCAGGAAGCCAACGAGCTGGCGCAATCGCTGGTGGGTGCATCGGATGCATTCATCCATCCCTTTGACGACCCCCTCCTTTGGCAGGGCCACGCGACGATGATCGATGAAGTGGCGCGATCCGGCCTGAAGCCCGATGCCGTCGTTCTGTCCGTCGGCGGCGGCGGACTCCTGTGCGGCGTCATGGAAGGCCTGCATCGACACGGGTGGGGCCAAGTCCCGGTGCTAGCCGTGGAAACGCAAGGCGCGGCTTCGTTCAATTCGGCGGTGGAGGCCGGGCATCCGGTGGAGTTGGAGGCCATCACCAGCATCGCGACCTCCCTGGGTGCGAAGCGCGTGTGCGAACGAGCCGCGCAGTGGTCAAGGGAACACCCGATTCAGAGCCTCCTCGTGTCGGACCCGAGCGCGCTTGATGCATGCGAACGGTTTCTCGCCGATCACCGCATCCTAGTCGAGCCCGCCTGCGGCGCCAGCCTCGCGCTCGCGTACGAAAAAGCGCCGGAACTCGAACCGTTCTCCACGATCCTGGTCGTTGTCTGTGGCGGCGCCACGGCCACAATCGATCAAATCAGGCAATGGGGCGCGAAATTCCGATAGCACAAGTGTTGAAAGTAGCCGTCCGTTTCTGGCCGACAACAGACGCTGGGGCAGGGCGATTAGCCAGTGTTATCGAGGGTAGGAGCAGGAGTCATGGATTCATCGTCAGCCCCGAGGCATCATGCCAACTGATCGCCAGCGGCGGAGTAGTCTATTGCCCTTGGCGAACTGGAACAGGGACGAAACCATGGCTGCAGCAGGGGTTGGTAAGGCCGCGAATACCATTGAGGCCTGGCTCAATGAGCGAGGTGACTGGCTGCGTCGAGCAGCTTCCGAGTTTCTGGCCAATCGTCGTCCACCCAACGAGGATGAGATCGCTGCGTTGGCGGACCACTGCCTCATAGAGGCGCAAGCGCAATTGGGAGAACGGTGGGCACCACTTCAGGAGGGTGCAATTGAGGCAGTCCCGGCGGGTGGGGATATCCGGTTGAAGTCGGTTGGGCAGGTCAAGGGGGTCAATGCGCTTCGTTCCGATGCGGTCCTCAACGTAGACAGAGGAAACGTCACGGTAATTTATGGCACGAACGGTAGCGGGAAGACTGACTATGCCCGGTTGATCAAGGAATTCTGTGGGGCGCGAGCTAAGGACGATCGGCTCTACCCCAATGTCTTTAGCGGTGATAAAACTTCCCCGGAAACGACTGTGGTGATCGCTATCGACGGGAAAGATCGTCCAGCGATCGAGTGGAAGGCTGCCGAGGGACCCATTCGGAGCTTGGTATCCACAGTGCAAGTGTTCGATACCACCGCCGCGCACCGAAATCAGCCTTTGGGGACCGGCCACTAAACGACATCTACGTCTGCACCACGGCTTGCCACGCGCATGAAGGTCTGCACCACGGACTTCAACTGCATGAAGTACCGCACCACTTTTGTGGGCGAGCCCAGATCAGGTGCTTTTACAACACTGGTGCAATTCGTGGTGAACGCAGCCAATAAACTTAGACCAACGTAAGTTGTTAAAAAATATGAAATCACTATTTCTTCTTCAGAAACTTTTGGCTGTTGCAGCTGCCAAATAAGTTGGACCAGTTGCTCGAAACGCCTTGAGACTTGGGCCGCAGATTTAAACCCTCCAAGAAACGAGGGCCAAAAAAATCGGTAGCCCATAGATCTGGGTCGCCGATGGATGATGGCTTCTGCAAAACGCTCGCCACCTCCCAACCTTCACCGCAGCACCTGTCCAGGTTCGCCTTCCTGGAAGGTGCGGTGGAAGGGGTCAAAGAGACCCCACGTGGGTTTTTCGCGCCTGCCATCGCTTTCTTCACCTGGCTGAACCGGGTCACCACGCGCCGCATTTCCCCTGGGTCAGCCTCGCCGCTCGATGTGTGTGAACCCCATGGACTTTATGAGTCCACGTCCCGAGACGCTTGCCGCGATCAAGGAACTGCAGGAAAGTGGTGGCAAGAGCTTCGCCAGCGTCGACGAACTGATGGCGGACCTAGAGTCTCCCCCCGACCTAAGTCCCGATTCGTGAACCGGCACGAGACAGATTTCCGCGCGGATTCGAGTCCCACTGCCGGCGGTGTCATATCGTGCAAGTGATTGATAAATATTTCGATCTTTCTTTTTTTGACCGCAACCGGTCGGTTGGGAGGTTAGCCTTGGTGGTTAACCTCCCAGTTACCCTTGGTGGATAACCAGCCCTCGCCACCTCGCGCTCACAAAAGCGCTGAAATCCACAGATAGAGGAGGCACCGGTGGGTGCCTCCTATTCCCGCCCCCTGCCTCAACTTGGCGCAGGTGGCAGAGTGCCGTCGTGACGTCGTGCGCTCACCAGAGCACCCGAATCCGCCCGGTTCCATACTGTGACGTCACGCCGTTGCAGCGGCGTAGCGTCGTGACGTCAACACAATGTGAGTCAGTCGGCGGCGCGAGGGCCCGGCGCAACTTGCACTGGCTGCGGCCCAGGTAAGTGCTCGGCGATCCTTCGTTTCGATTCAGCCTGCAGCGCTGCCGCCTCCTCGGGCTCAAACCCAAGGTCCGCGAACACGTTGCCGCCGGGCAGGGTCACATGCATGGATTTGGTCTCAATGCTCATTGGGTAAGGCCTGGCTCAGGTAGTTCCGGCGCTCTCTCGGCCAGCGCGCCGACAATGAATCGGCGCAAGCGGTCAAAGCGCCCCAATCGAATCATGTCCTTCGGCGAGATGTCGCCCAACATGGAATTCTTGGTTCTGAACCAAAGGGCGGTTTTGTCGGCGTCGCCGCTAAACGCCTCGGCAACCAGGGCAAAGGCAGTGGCGATCCCGTCCTCTCGATCGCTGGCAGAGAGGCGGGATAACTCGGCCGGCGAAAGTTGCAGGAGCGCCAGTGCGTCCGCCGAAGTGACCTGCTTGGCCATGGCTTTGGTTTCCCATCGCTGGATTGATAGGCACTCAGTCTACCCCGCCACAGGCGCCATCCTTCAACGTCACGCCGCAGTGACGGCATGACGGCATGACGTCGTTCTGCGACGGGAGAATAAGAGGGGATCCGTCCTGCAACAACGGCAGGGTGGCCCGGGACGGGGTGTTCCAGACTGGAACACCCAAAACGCGGTACGGTCGGCGACTGCGTAATCCGATCAAACCCACCACCGATTTCACTCTCAAACCGGCCACCCGAAATGCTCTCAAACCGGCCGGCCCTGGCGCTCTCGAATCTGCCACCGTGGCCTCATGAATCACTTCCTTGGTCAACGCCGTCGCGAATCACGCGGCTCGCGGATAAGGGTCCGGGCTAACCAGGTTGCTTTATCGATGTCGTCGCTGCTCGTGGGCGTTTCGCACCGAGGAGGATGACTCGGTCGTGCAAAGCCCACTATGATCTTCAGCTCAGGCTTGTCTCTCACGAGTAGGATGGGTGCTCCGAGATCTGGCCTGAAGTGCATCACATGCATTATTGACGGCGCGATTTGCAAGAGCCCTCTGAGGTGGTCGATTGCGATCAGCGTAGTGATCTCCGAAAGAGCGAGGGCGAGCGTCCGAGCTTGAGAGGTCTTAGACCAGCCAAATAGGGCTTCCTCAGCCGTATGCAAATCGACGGGATCGTGATGTCCCGCCTGATTTCGCCCGACGTAAGGACATACAAGGCCGAAGAGTTCCTGAGCAAGCCGACCCAGCTCCCCGATGATCCCGCCGTCAATGCGTGGGGCAGGATGAATTTTCGAACCACTTTCTGCGATTAGGCGCCTCTGTGCATAAACATCGTTCGCGCTGATATCGATAAAATCACAAATGCCGAACCTACGTGAAGCCTCCAGGCCGATTGCACTGGCATGCTGCAGGATCCGCCCGTAGCATGAAGGAGTGATCGGGATGCGATAAAGCTCCCATACGCATGAATACGTCAGCTGCGACCATGTGCTGAGGATCGACGACACAATAAGATCACTGATCGAGGTGTCATTCGTTGATTCGTCAAATATCCTTGGTGAGAAGGCGTCATTGACCTTGTTGTCGCCATACTGCTTAGTATCGATAGGTCGATGATACGGGCTCTCGGAGACCGGCTCGATCCGCGCGTACGCTTGGCTTCTTTTCAATCTCTGAGTGGTGATCAGTGTGGTGCGCTTACGTTCATTTCTTGAAAAATTAAGGTACGTGGTGAGATTGTGGTGAACTTCGTCTATCGGCCACTGATTCATGCCAAGCAGCGCGCTGCGGCGATCAAAATGATCATTTCCGCAGACACAGGCGAGCAGTTTTGCCTTTCCCAAAGCTCGTACTTTTAGCAGTAGATTGCGACCACAGATACAGGTATCGACAAGAGGCACTCGATGCCATGGACAACTTGAGATCCACGGTAATTGATGAAGCATGGTGTGGTAACCATAAGCAAAGCAGACAGGGCAACCACGTAATTTGGTAGGAGATTCGCCAACGGTCCCGTTACGATAAGGGTACCAGTCCCTCCAAGTGCACTGAACGTGTGCGCCCTCCGTCGACGAATTTGCATCCCACGCGTGGAGAGCTTCCCATGGAACACCGTTTCCTATCCGTAGCATCTGTTGTAGGAGGGGTGGAATTCCAAACATATGGGGAAGCTGATGTAGCCAGAGGCCATTCAAGCGAGACAGACGATAGAGACGGCCAAAAGGAGAGAGGTATGGCACTGAATCCATATCGCTGCCGATGAGCGAGGTCTTTTCGTGGTGGAGTAACGACGCGCTGCTCATGGATGCCTCTGGCTCGATCGGGCAGCTTCCAGTTTCAGATAGCCAGCGCGCAATAGGGCCTCTTTGATTTCGCCTTGTGTGAATTCCTTAAAATTTTCTTTGCACGCAGCGACGTTCACCAACAGACGCTTCAGGGCGAGCTCGAAAATCATCATGGCAAGGTCACTTGCACCGGTCAGTTGGGCCTCCTGACGGATTTCGTTCAGGGCAGCGACAAACTCCTTTGCCTGATTCGTCAGTCGCCAGCCTTCCGCGTGCGCCCTAGGCGCAAAATGAGCCGAGAATGTAACGCCATCATGTTCAGCAGAGTCGTACCGGGACAGTGCGTGCGCAATTTCGCGCAAGCCTTCCAAGCCTCGAAAGGTATGTTCCGCCATGAAGAAGCGTCGCACCACATGCGGTGGCATCTTCGTTACAGGTGCACGCCCTTTTTCTCCAAAGGCCTTCGTGTCATCGGACTGGTTCACCAATACACAAAAAAGGCGGAACCCATCGATGCCCACCGCATCGTCGATATTTGCCAAAAAATCGTAGTCATCGGCGCTGAGCCGTTGTGCTTCGTCGATGAACAGGATGAAACGGCGCGTGCCTGCGCGCTTACAATCGTTTGAAATACGATCGTTAATTTGTGCCAAACGGTCAATCGCAGCCGCGCCTGGATAGTAGCTAAGCTTCAAGCCACCTTGGATGACCTTATAGAAGACATTGTCTGAGGCATTCGTGCGACGAGGAATGCTGACCCAGCAGGTGGGGGCGGGCTGAGTCAACCATTGGAGATGCGTGGAGAGGTATGCCGAAGCATACGATTTACCGTCGCCCGAACGGCCGAAGATCTGTATGCCACGATACCCATCTTCGAGCCCAATCAGAATGGCCTCGGCGAGATTTTCTATCGGCTTGGTGGCCACTTTGGGGCGATTATCATCTTCCGTCATGGGATGCACGTTCATTGTAAGTCCTTGACGTTGTCAAACGAGACTCGGCCTGTAAGCGGGGTTTCCGGTGGCCGCACAGATGTGGGCGCAGGCTTGTGGGTGCTGCTGGCCACATCGATTGCGCCATTGCTTACGAGCTGTAGAAGTCGCGCTGCCTGGTCGGCCGCAGCACCGCCATTCTTCGCGCTGACGAGCGTGTAGGCGGCATAGGTGCTGATCGCGCTATGTGCACCGCTGATCTCGAGCTCGCCGCTGCGCGTCAGTTTGAGAATGCGACGCCGTGTGGTGAGATCGTGTCGATGCACGTTCCAAGGTGACGCCGCCTCAAGCGTGCAAATCTCATTGAGTTGTCCGTCGACCATGACGATCGTGCGCAAGTCTTCAAGGTCGATGAGGACCGAATACTCCTTTTGGAGGAGGTCCCATTGTTTGTCGATGCTTGAATGGCGATAGGAAACACCCCAGAGGTTCACGTGCACAGGCTTGCCCAGGTGGCGTGAACCTTTTAGTCGTATACGGCGAACTTGGGTGGTAAGGGCCTTGGCGTCGCTCTCGTTGTGCGGTGGCGATGGCCAAAACGTCTCGCTTGCCTGGTACTCCATCAAGATTTCGATGGGGCTTCGCTTTTGCCTGGAAGGAAGCGGCGACACGTTATGTCCGGTCATGATGACGTCAAGCAAATCCTCCAGTGCCTGGATGGATATGGGGTGATCAGAGCCTTTCCACTGTGACGTAGAGGTTGGGTTCTCACCGAGTTGCCGCGTGGGTTCAAAACCGCCGGGGAGGTCTCTGAGGGCACCTACCTCCAGTCGTTTGAAGAATTGCTCGATATAGCCCCGTGCTTCGGGAACGTAGGCACGCCCCAGGTTGAGGACGCCGTCGTAATGATCGCCCCACGCGTCAAGGGGAAGCTTCGCTTTGTGGGTCTTGGCGTTATCCATTGCCGTGAGGCGACTGGTCATGCACCCGAAGCCCAAGTTCTGCGGCATCATGGCGCCGGGCACATAGGCCATGCCTGGCGCCACCAAGTCACGTGGCGTCCACGGGCGCATGGACTTGGCGAAACACTGCGCTACATCGAGCGCACTGTAGCCGCGACCAAACACCAGCGTCCACGCCATGGCAGCAGTCGAGTTCACGTCGATCAGGGCAAGTACCCACACCTTGGTGATCGAATGTTCGACTAGCTCGCCACGCGCATTGGGCAAATGGAGGGTGAACTTGACGTCCTTAGAGTGCGCATCGAACTCAAATCGATCGTAGGGTTGAGGGGCGACGAGCTGACTCAGCGATCGAAGATGTGGCTGTGTAAGCGTAGTGGACTCGGGTTCACCTGCGGATAGCGCTTGCGCTCGGATCCGGCGGACATAGCGAGTGAATGCTCGGCGCCCCTTGTCCGATTCGTTCAGTGGCCAGTCGTCTTTATGCCCACGCTCGGCGAGTGATCCCCTAATGCTTTGCAGCAGCCGTTTGAAAGATGGTGGCATCGGCCCTGGCGGAAGTGGATGCCTATATTCAGCAAGGATGGCTCCAATGTCGGGGTACATGTTCAGCAATGACTGCATGGCGTGCGGCCGCCCGGTCGCGGGTACCTGCGCTTCTACGAGTCTAGCTTCGCGCACACCCCAAGGAAGGCATGCGCGGTAGCCGTAGCATTGACCGTTGGGTGCAACCTTGAAAGCCTTCTTGACGACAAGGCTCAGCGTGTTGCGATTGACCTTACAAGCTTTTGCCGCATGTCGAATGGACTTCCCCTGGAGAAATGCCAGGAGGGCATCACATCGCGCCTTGAAGGCGTCACGATGTATCACGGCGACCAGACGCGTGTCGGGACGTTTCCATTGAAATGCCAAGGCGAGTTGGATGGTTGAGATATCGGCAGACATTAAAAAGCCTCCCGAGCGAGCCTGGTGCTACCGGATATCGGAAGGTCGAGCGGAAAAGTGAGCCAACCCGCGTGAATTAGCGTGCACGTGGCCACTCGCACGACGGAGGCTGTGAAGTCGTGGAGGCTAGCTTCTATTTGAGCAAACGAAAGCGATATGACTCCCGGGGAAAAGAGCTCCTTCACGCGACCTGCAACGAGTGCCAAATCGCCCAAACGACGGGCCGACTGGACGTGGGGCAGAAGCCGCAAGAAATTCGCGACACGCTGGGCTCGGCGCTGTAACTGGTGTTCGTACACGAAGTCGAGCGACAGTCCTGCGTTATGGGCGGATTGGTCCCAGAGCGCGGCATCTTTGGGTTTCACGCCATCCTTAGAACTCGAAAACTCTTCGACGCCGACCAGCGCCCAGAAGACTTCCTTGCCAGCGGTTGTCCGTGTCCAGAAATCGAGCTCGACGCTGTGTCCCGAATACAGATCAAGAGTCCGAGGACGCTCCACGCAAGCCTCGATCGCGGGATCGAATTCTTGCTCCAGCCAGAAGGCAAGTCGTGGGACACCGACAAGCATCACCGACCGACCATGCTTCGGCGAGCGGGTGATGTAGACATCTTCGCGATCGAACTCCTGTTTGGTTAGAGGCCTCGGTTCAAAAGGTAAGGTGTTAATTGGCATGGGTTTTCCTAAGACATCGAAGATGAGTGAGACCGCGTGCGGGTGACTAGCCGCGGACGGCGCCAAATTTGGGGCACGCGACTCCGCTAGCCACTCGCAGGCTGGGCTCGTTGTGATGAACAAGAATGGGCGTTCGCTGCGTTAGCTCGCGCCGCTACCTTCAAGCTGACTGCGAGGCTGTGCCAGGTTGTTTCAAAACGGCCACGGCCAGACCTGCGTACGACGACAGAAAAAAATGGTCGCCGTGAAGGGTGCGTACCAAAAAATCGAATTCAGGGGGACGGAGCCGTTGCGACGGACGAAAATCCTGAGACCTTTTCCCTTGGCAGGTGCGATTTGCACACACGCACAGAGACCGCTGGCGCATAGCGAGCAAGAAAATCGTGATGTTCATTTGGCTTCCTCGGGGTTTAGCCGCCCGTCAGCCCCGGCTGGGGTGCTTGTACGCGAGACGCGAAACGAGGTAGCCTACGAGTGTTCACTCGCCGAAAGGCACCGCCCCTGGTTCGAGCCAGGGGTTTTTCGTTTGTGTCGACGGGTTCGGCGACGTATCAAGTCAGGTTGATATTTGCCTCCTCACGCTTCGTTTAGTTGGAACTTCTTGGTCTTTGGGCGAAGCGCCACGCGATGCGAGCCAATCAGCGACATCGTGCGTTAGGGCAAAGGGTCCCTTGCGGCCCTCGATGGGGAACACCTGAAAAGGAACTCGCCCGGTGGCAATCGCCACGCGGAGTGCTGCCTGACTTGAAAAGCCGAGTGCCTGCCGCAGCCCTGCGCTTCCCATGATGTAACCCCAGTCGGAAAGCAACGAATCCAGTAGGCGTTGTTCTAGCGGCACGTTTTTCATTGGATCAACTGTTAGGGAACTGATGCCTTTTATCCGCAATTCGTGGCAAATTTCCCAGCCCGGCACGAACCGCACTTTGTGCCTGATACGAAATCTCTTGATAGACATGAAGTTATGCAGCGATGATGGTTGCCACTGTGCAACGCGTTGGTGTTGACTTTGATCGAGTTGCCGCAAGTTCCACCGAAACGCCGCCCTAGGCCTCTTGGATTGGGGCTAACGCCTATTCCTCGTGAAAGCACATGGGAATTTCGGAAGGACTTCGCCGGCACTTTGAGGAGC
>Ga0307375_10002599_pt1 | contig 18357 bp, 21 predicted proteins | sample TR1MG_FD_202531 | JGI IMG/M metagenome (GOLD analysis project Ga0307375, IMG submission 202531) | Soil microbial communities from Risofladan, Vaasa, Finland - TR-1 | ecosystem: Environmental > Terrestrial > Soil > Coastal area > Acid sulfate soil | place: Finland: Risofladan, Vaasa | collected... | reverse complement strand
ACATACAGAAATTTAAGCGTGCTGATGCAGTAAGGATATTAGGGGAAAAGAAAGCCGCAGAATTTAACTTAACTGAACTCACCAAAGCAGATATTATGATGAAGGGCAACCCTGACTTCATTCCTACCGGTATATCAGGGTTCATGGAAAAGAGAGTAGAGATACAGAACTTATTAGACTTTATGAAGATAGGTGCTACCACCATGATACCTGCCACCCAGAAAGATTTATCAGGCAATGAGATACCGATAAACAATCCCGATGGAACTCCTGCCATGAAGCCATTTATGAACTTGCAGGTAATCGTCAGGCGTATCGGCGAACTGTTAAAGATAAAGGATTTAGATGAATTGATACCCGAAGAAGAAAAGAAACCAGTTAATCCTCAAACTAACGCCTCAAAGACTCCCCCACAATCTGCCTCTCGGATTGGTCAGGTAAGCCGGAATACCCCTGCTGGCTTACCTGGGGGAAACTACCTGACACGAGGAGTGGGAGGACAAGCACAAGGGATGAAGGGAGAATAAAATGAATGGAAGTTAAAGAGAGAATATTTCCTAATATAACTGGATTTGGTGACCCTTATTCATTCTTAAATTTTATAAAAGAACAATACGAGAAACCAAATCCTCTAATAAGAACTTGTTTATTGTTAAAATTAGGTGATTTAGAATTTATATATGATAAGGAGGAATAAAATGCCAGAAGAATTAACCGACGAAGAAAAAGAACTTAGTCTTTCTGCACAAGAAGCTCATAGCTTGGCTGAAATGGTCAACTCTAATGGATGGAAGATACTTAAGGCAAAATATTTTGATGTTAGATTGCGAGAATGTAAAGATTATTTATACAACATTAAAAATACTGACCCTACAATAATACGTGCAAAAGTATTAATGGTTGACTTTATAGAAACGATGATAGATGAGATTATTACTCAAGTCAAGATTGGCTTGGAAGATGAGGAAGAATTGGTTAAGAGGAAGGAAAAGAAAAAGAAGAAATAAGGGGGGGAATATGAAAGTTATATATAGTGTAGAACATGGTGATGGATATACTTATTATCCTTTGATTAGTATTGAAGAATATTGTTGTAAGGAAATGGAGAGAGAATTTTCAGGAGAATATGCAAGAGAAATAGAATATTGTAGTTGTGAAGAAAAACCAGGTTTATATATTATGAACCATGATTGTGAAGAAGGTAACACAGCTTCATATTATCTTAAATATTGTCCTGATTGTGGTGAGAAAATAGAATATATAGAAGAAAAAGCATAGAGAGGACAAGGGGAATATAAATTAAAAGGAGTTTATATTCATGGCAATAGACGATAACAATCCTAAAACCGCCTCGCAAGAACAAGCGGATAATAAGACTATCGTTCAGGAACCGGTAGATAAAAACGCCCCGATTTCGTTAGAAGAAGCTCAACAAGTTTTAGAAGCAGAAGAAGGTAATATTGAAGCTGAAATTGAGAAACTTAAAGGAAGCAAAGACACAGAGATTGCACCTGACCTGAAGGAATTAAAGGAAAAGCAGGTCAAAGCTAAACAGGAGATCAAACAGAAGAAAGAAGAAATAGTAGAAGTAGAAGGAGAAGTTACAGAACCTACAGAGGCTATTCCTGACAAGTTTAAGAATAAGACCCCTGAAGAATTGATAAAGATGTCAAAGGAAACAGAGGCTTATTCTACTAAACTATCACAGAAGAATAAGGAATTAGAGAAGCAAGTCAAGGATTTAGAATTAATTAATGCCAAGATAGATGAATACGAAAAGTCTGCGGTGATTAAAGACCAGCAGGCTATCAAGTCTAACTTGCCTAAATATCCGGAAGACGAACTCTATTATGATGACCCTATCAAGTATAACAAACAAGTTAAAGCCTATAACGATGCAGTATTAAAAGCCGCTATTGATCCGCTATACGGACAAAACTATGGTTACGAAAAGAAAAAAGTTATAGATGCCTTAAAGGAAAAGACCAAAGATAGAGTTATCCCTTACTCCGAAATAGAAGCCGAAGTAGAAGCATACTTGAAGAAAAATCCTGAACTGTTTGACATTCATAAATTGAAGGCAAGAGAAGTGGTCTATGGTGAAATGGTAGCCGAAAGATTACCTGACAAGGTAGAAGATATTAAAAAGAAAGCTGTTGAGGAAGCAAAAAAAGAGTTGAAGGAAGAAGAAGAAGATTTGAGCAGTGCTCAGATTATGTCTTCCGATATCACAACTTTAAAGAGAGCGAGTAAGCCGGTTGATTTTGCGGAACAACTTGATAGTGGTGTTGACCCGAGAAAAGTTATTGAAGGGTTAAAAAAGAAACATAACATCAATTATGATTTCTAAAAGATAAACTGGCATTCTAAGGGGAATATAAAAACTTAGGATGTGAAATATAATGACAGATTTTTTAACTGGTACTGCCCCTTATGTCCAGTTAGCAAGGTCTGATGGAACTATTGCTGGAACTGCTGCAAAAGATATTAAGACTCTTTATAAAGCAACTTATTTGTTAAATAGAGAGCCAGAACTTGTTTTTCAGCAATTTGCTCAAAAACAGACCGATATGGACATCCCTCTAAATAAAGGGGATAATGTTGAGTTTACTCGATATGCACCTTTAACAATGGAGACTGATTATTTTTTACTTGCAGAAGGAACTCCTCCTACTAATCCAGAACAATATTTTGCTCAGACTGTTACCGCAAAACTTGATGAATACGGTAACTATGTTAAACCTTCTTCGAGGTTATGGTTGACTGCTTTTGACCCTAAATTGGGTGGATTGGCAAAATTATTAGGTATTCAATCGGGTAAGAGTTTAGATTTAAAAATACAAAGTGTACTTGCTGCGGGATTTATAGGAATGCGTGCAGATGGTGATACTACCTATTCAAAAGAAGTTACACTTACTACTGGTTCAAGTGTTACAACAGCTGTACTCTCTGCGGCGGTTACTCCAACTGTTGGTGTTATTGTCTTTACCAGTGGTAGATGTGAAGGTATTTCAAGAACTTTTACTGGAACTGGTGGTGCTACCCTTACTGTACCTACTATGCCGCAGACCCCTCAATCTGGTGATACTGCAAGAATATGTGATACTACTGGATTGGGTGCAGGCGATAAGATTACCGCTGAATTAATCAAGAAAGCAGTTGCTATATTAGAATCTCAGGAAACTCCTTTGTTCCCCGATGGTTACTATCACGGAGTTATTCCTGCAGGTGCGATGAAGTATGATTTTATGAACGATACTGAATATATTAACTTAAAGCATTATGCTGCACCGAAAGACCTTTATAGGAATTTAGTAGGTGAATTTGATAATGTTCGTTTCCATAAAACTACTTCTCCACATAGACATACTGCTGCTGATATACCAACTTATGTTGCTGCTGGTGCTATTCAAATGGTCACTATCTTTGGAAGTGATGCTTTTGGTAATATCAAGTTAGCTGGAAAAGACCAAGCATTTGAAGTTCTCCCACCTGATTTTACTCTTGCTACCCCAATGGCAAGTTTCGGTATTATGACTTGGAAGAATATGTATTGCCCTCTCGTGCTAAATGGTGCGTGGGGAGTAAATATCTTTGCCGTCCCAACATTATTGTAAAAATAAAATAATAATATAGTGGGGGACTTACCCCCACTATGAAAGATATTCTATGCCGTATAAGAATAAAGAAAATAAAAAGGTCTGTAACAAAAAAAGTCATCAAAAATATTATCTTAAAAACAAAGAAAAAATATTGGCAAACAATAAACAATGGCACAAAAACCATCCAGAAAGTTTCAACAAATATTTCAAACAATGGAAAGAAAAGAACAAAGAAAGATATTTAGAGTTAATAAAAGCATGGAGAAAAACAAGTAAAGGGAAATACAAAGAATATAGAGATAATGCAAAAAGAAGAGGTTTTATATTTAACATTACTTTAGACGAATTCACTAAATTATTAAATGAACCTTGTTACTATTGTGGTGAAAAAAGTGATGGACTTGATAGACTGGATAGTTTAATCGGATATTTAATAGATAATATTGTTCCTTGTTGTTCTATGTGTAACTTTATGAAACAGACATATACGGAAGAAGAATTTGTTAATCAATGTATGAAAATTGCTAATTTTAACTTACATAAAAAAACTAAAAAAATTGAGATGGGGAGTTAATTCTCCCCCTTCTTAGAAAGGAGATAAATATAATGAAAATAGAAAGACATATAGCTCAAGGTTTTGGTAAAGGTGAATTGTATGATGTATTGGTTCAAATGCAGATGGAAGCAGGTGCAATGCCAATTAGTGGTCCAACCTATTTTTGTTCTAAATACGGAAATAATACTGATGGATTAAGTTGGGAAAATGCTTTCACGACTATTGCTGCTGCTATTACTGCAGCCAACACTTATAATACTGCAAGTGGCGGATTAGGCAGAACTCGAATATATATTGATAGTGGTCCTGGTTGGGCAGAAAATTTAGCTGTATTCCCAAATAATTGTGATATGGTCGGAGTTGGTTCTAACCCAAGAATACAAGGTGTAGTCCACATAACTACTGCTGTAGAAAATTGTCATTTGTTTAATATAGCCTTCAGGAACGCTGCTGGCGATACTGAGACACCTCTTGTAAAAATAACCCCTTTTTGTCATGGACTTTGGTTTATAAATTGTATATTTGATATCAGATGTATCTGCACAGCTGCATTGGAACTCGTTTATCATGGTAACCAGAAAATAAAAATAAAGGGATGTACTATTTACGGAAATTGGCAACCTTTGGTCGGTATTCAACTTGATGGTGGGTTCATGTTTGGTGAAATTAGTAATAATTATATAAGAGCTACCGATACAGGAATACTTGTAGCACATGCTTGTACAACTTGGGATTATCATTCGATAATTAAGGAAAATGTTATCATAGGAATAGACCATACTGAGGCTTCTCTTGCAAGGGGCATTTCCCTTCTGAGTAGTGTTGGTAATTCAAAAATGGTAATTGTCGGTAATTGGATCTCTGCTGATGTTGCGATTTATTATGCTAATGATGCTTCAGGTCATGCTGCAGATGTTTGCATAGATAATCACGTAACAGAAGGTGGAATTGGCGGTATAGAAGTTGTATTAAGTTAAGATTAATTAAAAGGTTTGCGGTGAACCTTAAACCGCAATCCATTTAAAAAGGGGGAAGTATGAATAAGAAAAAAGCTACTTGTGCAGATATTAAGGAAATTGTGAAAGTGTTAGAAGAACACGAAATAAAACCTGACGAAGACGGACTAATCACAATAGAATATCCCAATATCGAAGGAACGGTTATTAATTGTGAATTGATTGAGAAGGGAATAAAATTTCTATCAAAATATAATAATCCCTTCTACCGTGACAGCGTAGGGACGGAGGAATTACATGAAGATACCCGATAAGGTAAAAGTGGCCGGACACGTCTATAAAGTGGTATGGGACAATGGGAGACTTTCAGAAGAAGGTTTTGTAGGGGAAACTGACCACAATCAAGATATTATTTATTTGTGTAAATGTTATCCTAAAAAGGCAAGGGCTAAATCTGAAATAGAAGAAACTTTTTTACATGAAATTTTACATGCGATAGATGTCAACTATAATAATCATGCTTTAAGTGAGGAAGAGGTACAAAGGTTATCTGTTGGTCTACATCAAGTATTAAAGGATAATTTTAAGTTTTAAGGAGGGTTAACCATGCCTTTCAAATCAAAAGCTCAACAGCGTAAATTCGGGGCCATGTTAAGTCGTGGTGAAATAAGCAAGAAGAAATTTGATGAGTGGGCGCATGCCACGAAGAACATAAAGAAATTGCCTGAAAGAGTAAAAAAGAATAAAAAGAAATAATAAGAAAGGGGGAATATCAATTATGTCAATGATTATCAGCCAGGAGTATATGGAAACTTATGTAATTAAACCGATGGCGAAACGGATTGCTGATTTAGAAACGAAGATAGATTTGTTAAAATCTGATATCGAATTATTAATCAGTCAATTCGATAAAGTCATTAAAAATATAAAGAAGGTGAATTAAATTATGGAAGTATGGCAATGGAAATTAATAACTGGAGCTACTACTCAGTTAGCTAATGGAACAGTATATATTAAATCAATAATATTATGGCATACCACAACGGCAAATGCAGTAATTTATAATGAAAAAGCTGGTGGAACTACATCAATGTTTTTAACTGTCTATAATAATGCAAATCAATTAACGATACCTATTATGTTTGAAAGTCCTTGTCAATTAGATGCAGGTTGTTATATTGTTTTATCTGCAGGTGGATTATTAGTTCAATATAAACCAGTGTAAGGATGTGAAGTAAATGACTGATACTTTATTATCTACTCTTGATAAACTTATTGCATCTATAAGAGTATTACTTAATGAAACTGGAACTACATCAGGCTTTTGGGTTGATACCGAAATAACTGATGAAATTCAGGAGGCACAGGAAGAGATAGCCAACGAGACCTTTTGCCTGCGGACATGGAAGACCTATACTATTTTAGGTTTAGTAGGTGAAACTAACGATATATTTGATGAACGTGAACTCCGAATGGAAGACGATTTCATTGCCATTGACGAAGGTGCGGTCTATTACAATGATGTTGCCTTAAAACCAACCACTCAAGCGAGGCTTGCTCTCGGTAATAATAAATGGCGTGAACAGACAGGCACTCCTTCCCGTTATTATGTGCGTGGTGATATGCTCGGTTTTGACTGCAAAATATCCGCAGGTAATACAGTTAAGTTTTATCAGATTGAGAGAGCCGTTGCTATATCTGGTGATATTAAACCTTTCAACGGTGATTACCGCTTAATCAATTTTAGAAAGCTAATCAGGGATTATGTGGTTTCAATGTGCTGGGAGAAAAAAGGGGAAAGTAATAGAAGTGATAAGTTTTGGCAGAAATACCAGATTGGTTTACAGAGAATGAAAGAACTCCTAAACATTGATATGGATGATACCTATAACATCATTGTTGACAGCCACCCTGCTCATTTCGGTCGTAGAAAAAGATTTCCCGATTGGTAAGGTGATTAAATGGCCTCAAAAAAGAAAATCTTCCGCATTGGAAATAACCTCGACCCGTTTTGTCAAGTAAAGCTCAAAGACCTACCCCGTGAAGCAGATGCTATTAAAAATATGAGTTTCGATGAGTGGGGTAATTTAATGAAAAGGGCTGGATATGCCAAATATAATGCAACCCCTGTGGCTGCCACCACCGTTGACGCTGATTCTGCTGCTGCACAAGCAGTTTTAAATATTGCCGTTACAACAAGTTTTGTGGCGGGAGAATCCGTTGTTATAAATGAAGGTGGAGTAAGAGAAGAAACAAAGACTATCACTTCCGTACAGGCAGGCATCTCTTTAACTATGACTGCAAACTTAACTTATACTCATACCGCAGTTCAAGCCGATATAGTTGAATGTAAACATAAAATAACAGGATTACATCGTTTCTATAAACAAACCGAATCAAGTAAATATACCTTGGCAGTATGCGGAACCGTTCTTTATTTTTTAGATGCAGAAGGTATTGCAACATTCTTAAAAGGAAGTTTAACTTCCGAAGCAGAAACCTTTTTCATTGACTTTGTGAATAGATGTTTAATTGCTAATGGTAATCAAAACTTAATGAAAACTGATGGAACTGATGTTTATACTTTAGTAACACTCACTCCAACTACAGCAACGGTTAATGCAATTGCTTCAGGTGGCTCATTATCGGCAGGGGATTATTATTTTAAAGTTACTTATGTAGATGCAGACGGAAATGAAAGTAATGCCTCTGTTGCTTCTGCAAAAATGACTGCTACCGCAAACCAGAAAATAACCCTTAACGTTCCAATATATTCGGGGACTGATTACAATATTGTCAGTAGAAAGATATATCGGACTTTAGCCGGTGGCGCTTCTTATTATTATGATGGACCTGTTGCTGGTAATGTTACTACCACAGCTAACTTTGTCAGCACTCAATCTGATGATGCATTAGTACAAGCCAATTCATTAGAAAATTACCACGAGGAAAATCATAATGCCCCGCCTTCTGCACCTTCCTTAATAGCAAAAAGGGGGGGAAGAATATATTTAGCAGTTAACCAAAAATTACACTATTCTAAACGATATTATGAATACTTTCCTGCTGATTTCTGGATAGCAGTGGGGAATATGCGAAATATTACAGGGATTATTAATCAATTACACACCTTGCAGGTAACGACTAAAAACAGCGTAGAAAGATTGTTAGGGACATCGGCTCAGATAGAAAGTGCTGATTATTTCCAGTTTAAGGATAGTTATTCCTCTAAAGGTGTTTATGCCAGCCGTTCATTGGTTGACTGTGATAATTATATTGTCTTTTTACATAAAGACGGATTGTATATCGTAAATATAGACCAAGTCAAAGAATTAAATGTGGTCTTAAATAAATATCTAAAGGCGAATATAAATCAGGCTCACATAGATAAATCTTGTGCCTGCTTCTATGACGGCAAGTATATGCTCTCTTATCCTAAAGGGACAGACGAAGTTCCTTCGGAAACAGTCTACTTTGATTTTAAAGATGGCACTTATGGGATATTTGATTTTGCCTTTAATGTCTATTCGGTATGGGGTCAGGCAGGAGAAGATTCTCTTAAAGCTGGGTCAACGACAGTAGGCAGGGTCTATGATGTTTTTTCTGGACTTTATGATGCTAAAGAGACGGGTAATTCTAATATAGAATCTTATGATACCTTACCTTATCTTTATTTTGGAAATCCCGATACATGGAAGCAAATTTACAATATATATATAAAAATAAAATCTACCGGGGCAGCAACTTTAACGATGAATTATACTTTAGATGATGCAACCGAAGTTACTTCTGTCACTCAATCTATAACCGCAACTACCACGACAACAAGGTGGTATAAAATTGATTTACCTGGTGGGGGACAACGTTGTAGGGGAATAAAATTAAGACCTTCTATGTCAAATAAACTTTATTGGGAAATTCAAGGTATTGAAATTGTCTATCGTGATGAGGAAAAGGAGTGGGGTCCCGAATAATGCCTACCGAAGAAGTCAAAATAGCCCAAGTAGATACTAATGCCGAAGCAATAAGCAAATTACAGAAAATTTATGATGAACTTTACGCTAAAGTTATGCAATTAATGGATGAACTTGAAGAAAGAAGTCTATTAGTTGATTCTGGGGGTGGCAAGGAAGTAGTTGCCTATAATGCCGAAGTTTATTGCGACCACGACCATCCTGGCTATGTCTATTTTCGCATAGACGAAGAAATGACCAAAGTAAATAATATTTATGTCGATGTTTACCCAACAGATTATCGAAGTCCAGTAACTTTATAGGAGTAAATAATGGCTCAAATAGTTTGTGCAGCTTCTTATGTAGGATGTGTTTATAACGCAGCAAATGACAATTATTATACTGGCAGGAATCAAAGTATTGGGGATTATAAAAGTGAGGCTGCTGTTAGAGTAGGACAAGGATTTCAAAACAATCATTATTACACTCAACGTGGATTTATATATTTTGATACTTCTGGAATACCAACTGATGCAATAATTTCTGCGGCAACAATTAATATTCATAGTCTATTGTTACAAGATTATTCTGATACAGATTTTAATATTATCATCAGGGGAGCAAGTAGTGCGAGTAATCCAGTAGTATTGGGAGATTACGACCTTACTCATTACAATGGAGAAAATTTAGGGGAATTAACTACACCATCAGATTATCGTAATTTTACATTAAATAGTAATGGATTTGATTATATCAATAAAGGTGGATTAACTAAATTCGTTCTTTTATCTAAAGAAGATATTGATAATGACCCACCTACTGGTCTGGAAACAGTGTGGTATGATAGCCTTCTTTTCCAAAATTATATAAAATTAACTATTACTTATTTTGAACCAACAGAACCTCCTACCGTTGAAACCATTAATGAGGCTTGCGAAGATAGACAATCAACCACTTTAACCGCAGTAGGCGAAATTACTGGCACGGGAGATGGATATACTTTTAGGGGATTTGAATATTATCAATATGACAGTGAATACGATTCCAGTATGTATGCAGTAAGAGAGATAGGCAGATTCGTTACTCCCTGTATATATCGTATGACCTTATCAGGATTAAAACCGTTAACTTGTTATTGGATTCGTGCTTATGCAGGTAATGTCTTTGGGATAAGTTATGGTGAGTGGGTTATATGTTGCACTATTGCTGGTTCACCTTCCACGTATGATGTGCATACCGAACCTAACACCGCCAGATATCGTCTCTATGTTTCTGATGATGAGGCGATAGCGTGGCGTGGATATAAGGGACCCTATTCGGGCAAACAGACTCTTATTAATATAAGCGATATAACTAATAAAACTAAAGGCGTAAAAGTATTGAAGGTAGACCTTCCTGACGCTAACACTAAAGGGAATTTTCATATTTGTATAACCGTCAAGCAAACATTGAAAGGTTAATTAAGGGGATTATCATTTTAGGAGATGATTGTTTATGGCACAAATGACTTTTGCAGAATTTAAAGTAAAGTATGAAAGTGGATATGGACTTAATACTTCAGATAAAATATCAAATGCTTATACTAAATATATGAATACAGGAACATTGCCAATTGCTATAGGAACAACTACTACACCCACTACCACTACTACACCTACTACTATCCCCACTACTTCTCAATTAGAGGCAAGCCCATCAGGAGTAACTTACGATCAGAATACAGGAATATTAACCAATCCTCAATATGGGTTTACCGGAACATTAGAAGAGTGGCACAAATTTCACCCTGAACCTTTGGAATATGAAGGGATTGCCGGACCTACTGTAAATAGAGAAGGCATAACTACTGCACCGACTCCTCCCCCGACCATACCGACAATAGCCAATCTGGAAATTCCTTGCGCACCAGCCTTGCCACCCTACAAACCTACTGCCGAATTAGAGGCGTTATCAACACAGGTAGGCGGGGCAATATCTGATATTATTGCACAGGGCGGTATCGGAATGGGAGAGGAAACTAAAGAACAGTTATTCTTGAGGGAAGCCGAAATTATCAATGCCAGCACTGCACAGGCACAAAGGAATTTAGAAGATAGGATGGCGGCACAGGGATTATCCGATTCTGGCATGGCTTTTAGCGAAGGGATGAAGTTAGCCTCCAAAAGCACGATTGCAATGGCTAACGTGATGAGGGATGTGGCGATACAGGACTCTTTAATGAAGATAGCCTCTTATCAAAATGCTTTAGGTCTGGGCGTACAATTCTTATCTTATTTAAGTGAGGAAAGCTGGAGGCAGTATCAACCGACTCTGTATCAATGGCAGGCACAAGTAGATATGTATAAGTTAGCGATTAACGATGCCTATACAAAACAAAATTATGCTTTAGCTCATAGTTATGATATGGAAATGGCACAATTCCAGGCAAGCACACAAATACAATTAACTCAAATGGAAATAGATGCGGCAGCAAAAGCAGCAAAGAAAAAGAATTTCTGGGATATATTGGGAACAGGGTTAGGAATACTTGCAGCAATAATTTTTTAAAAGGAAGTGATTTTTTATGGGTGATTTTTCTACAGGATTCGGAACGGGTTTTCAGATAGGGGCGATTATAAAAGAAAAAAAGATAGCCAAAAAGGCTACGGAAGACCTTCAAGCTGCTCTGCAAGAATGGCAGATGTCAGGCAAAGAGCCTTCTTATGTAGATAAACTTATGCTTGGTCTAACGGCAACAAAAGTAGGGGAGAACTATTCTCGGATATTTGGAGATATAATAAACAATCAAGCCTCCTACGATAAAGAGAAAATGTCTCAAAATGCTATTAACTTGCGTGAATATAATGCACAGGTGTTAAATTTTGTTAAGATGATCCAGACATCAGCCAAAGAAGGCACGTTGGATTTAATACCTTGGGATAGTGTACAAGCCCTAATGCCTGATGTTGATTTAAGCGAAGTATTAAATAATATACCGGCATTAAAGGAAAAACAAGAAGAAACACAGACCAGAGCGGAAGCTATTGACATATACGGCAAGACCCCCGAAAGCATTCGTCAAGCCGTTGGTGAACAAGCAGGATTAATCCCGACAGGGTTAGAGCCGACTCCGAAAGAAGCTCCACAATTAAGTGCTGCGGATAGTTTTTTTATTGAAAGGTGGCAAAAGGGTGAATTTAGTACTGATACACTTCTAAAGCATTTTTCAGCATGGGTTGATACAGACAAGAGAACCAATCTACAAAAAGAATTAGATTATGGGAAAGAACAGGGTATAACCTTCACTCCCGAAGAAGTTAAAAAGAAGATATTGGGGACTGCCGGCGGTGGTGAGATAGAAGGTGAAACAGTAACTACTTTGAAAAATTGGGAAGCAATGTTTGATATTAAATCCGAAACAGGACCAAAGACAGAAGAAGAATATAATCGAGCATTAGATTTACTGGCACAATCAAAAGATGCATATAGACCTAAATATGCCACTTGGAAAGAAGCACTGATTGCAGAAGTAAAAGGAATAGCGGAAGATTTAAAAGTATTATCAGAAGATAAATCTAATGTAAGAGATAAAGATGGTATGACCCCACAAGATAATTTTAAATTTTTATTAAATATATATTTACAGAAGTTAGAAGAGATAAAAACAAAATATCCAGAAGTAGATTTAAACCAATTCCCCAAGTTTGAAGAAAATAAGGGCTTTTGGCAGAAATTAATAGAAAGAGGAAAATATCAAAAGTAGGTATATAATGGGTTCATTTTTAGACAAATATAAAATAAAAGAAGAAGAAGAACAAGAACCTTTTTCTTTTTTGAATAAATATAAACCTCAAGTTGGTTTAGGCGTAGATGCTAAAGCTACAGGCGGTATATCTTTGCCTGAAACTACTCCTGAAATAAAGCCATTAATCGAAGGACTGCCAATATCTAAACCAGAAGATAAACCTAAAACTCTTTTAGAACAGATAGGCGTTAAAAAACCTACTACTCCCGAAGAATTAAAAATGGGTATAGAAACATCTTTAGGAACCTGGGAAGAACAAAAAAAAGCAAATCCCGAATTACAGAAAATGGAAGATTTAGCAAAAGAAGTATTTTCATTAGAAGGAAGAGATATTCCTTTACAACCTAAAGATACGCATTTTTTTGACATAGATATTATTAAAAAAGGAGGAAGTTATACAAAACATGAAGCACAAATAGCATATTTATATGAACTTCTTACTGCTACAGAAGATAAAGCAGGTGTTCCTTTTAATGAAACAATAAAAGATATGCAGTTTAATAAAATAAAATATGGCAGTATAAACCCTCCAAAAGACTGGAAAAAATCCTTTAAAGAAGAAGGGATATTAAAGACTGCTATTATTGGTCCAAGTGATAAATATGGTCAGGCAGAAAGTGTATTACAAGGGTTAAAAGATATCGTATTTAAAAAAGAAAACCCTGGTCTTGATTATTTATCTTCATTCGGTATGAAGGGATTTTTATTATTAATGGGTGGTCAATTTACAGATTTATTACTTAATGCTAATTTTAAAGTCAAGAATGTCAAATTCAATGAGAAAGAACTGACAGGGGTATTTAGAAGGGCAAGAGAAGCTTTAGACCCAGAGACAGGGAAACTTAGTTCTAATTTAAGTGATAATGATTATTATGTGATGGAGCAGATGAATACTTTTCTGAAGGCAACGAACAAAAGTCCCGCCGCAAGAGAAATGCTGGAAAAAATTGTAGAACAAACAGGTGGGCTTACTTTTCCTCAAAAAGTTGGTATTTTTGGAACTAAATTATACGCTGGACTCCCTGCTGATGAGATAGCAAAGTCTTGGATCGCAACCCAACAATTAACTAAAGAGATGATACAAAGTTTAGACCCTGTCAAAGTATCACAGGTTACACAGCAATTATTAAACACTTCTCCTGCGTTGGCAAGTGCATTTTTGAAGGCAGTAGAGAAGCCAGAAATAATACCACCAGAACCCGCCAAAGTTACCCCACCCGCTGAGCCGAAAGAGGTATTGAAGGCAGAGGTGAAAGAGCCTGATACAAGACCATTTGCAAAATTATTAGATTTAGATAAATTGGCCAATAATACTTATGAAATTAAACCAAGCGATAGAGCCAAAGGATATTACGATATATTTTTTAAAGGAACTGATAAATTAGCTTCTAAATTTGTTAATACTGATATTAAAACTGCTAAAACTGTAATAGATAATAAAATGACGGATAAAATAAGAAAAATATTTACAGGAGAAAAAACACCCGAACAGGGAGAGGTAAAACTTAAAGAAAAGTTTAAAGAATATTTGAAGGAAGAACCCCAACCCACCACGATCACCCCTGCACCTGCCGTTGAGCCTGCGGTAGTCAAGAAAGAAGCAGTAGTTGAGCCGACACCGAAGGTAGCCCCCGCTATCCCTACCGAGCTTGAAAGGCTGGCAGAGGAAGCGAGGAAGTATGGGAGTGCAGAGGAATTTGAGAAAGCAGTATCTAAAGTTATGGCAAAGAAAAATCAGTTTGGTGGTTTATCGAATACATCATTTACAGCAAAATTAACAAAAGCCGAAAAAAATCTTTTTAATGCCCACATAGAAGGAAAATTAGGACTTCATCAGCTTACCGACTTCTACACCCAAGCCACCCAAGCCAAACCTGCCGAAGCAGTTACCGAGAAACCTGCGGTAGTTGAAGCACCTGCACTTGTGAAAGAAGAAGTTAAAGCCGAAGTAGAATTAGCTACACCAACACAAATCAATAAATCTTACTCTATCGCTAAATCCAGAGCTATGGTTAGTGAAGAAGGGAAATTAAAACCACAATATAGGCAGATAGCTGAAGCAATGACTGGCAAAAGATATATCGAAAAGATGACACCAGAAGAAGCGGAGATGTTTATTGATTCCTTAAATAGATTACCAGAACCTAAATACAGGAATGGTAAATTAGTACCGCCAAGTATACCGAGAACTATGAAACTAACCACAGAAGGTTTCTTCCAAAAGAAATATGGTGAGCCTACCCCTATATGGCTTTTAACTGACCAGACTTATTATGCTGAAAAATTAGGCATAAAATCATTAGTAGAGCCATTTGAGAAGGGCAAGCAAGAGTTTGATTTAGAATTTAGAAAATCAAGTAACCTCGTAGATAGGATGGTTAATAAACTGAATCAAGTTGCCAAGACACCGGGATTTGAAATAATAAAATCTAAATTCAAAAATATTCCTACCAAAGCCGAAAGCAAAATGGCGGGATTACTTAATAAACACGAAACAACACCATCAGGGTTATCCCCAAAAGAAGAAGATGTTTTTAAATATTTCAGAAATTTAAGTAAGGATATTTGGAGAAGAGAAAATGAGGTAAGAGAAAAATTAGATTTACCGCCTATCAAATATAAGACTGCTTATTTTAGACATACCGCTGACGCAATGGCTAAAGAGATGCTGGAGGGTAAATACCCATTTCCACAAGGTATAAAATACTGGTCTGAAAAAATGGTAGGCAAGAAGATATTTAACCCAATGGAATTTCACCGGAAACTCTCTGATGATTTAATTGATTTGTGGAGTAAAGACATAAGGGCAGTCACTAAAGCAATGTTATGGAACGGGTTAAAGGAAATACATTTAGCCCAACCTGCGAAGTTTTTAAATGAACAATTAAATGCTATCTCTAAAGATTTGCCGGAATATAAAAATCTCACACCAGCGGAACAGGCAGCTTACGAACAAACTCAAGTTATGCCTGCTTCTACTAAAAAATGGTTAATAGATTATATTAATCAAGTTATAAAAGGTCAAGAAACAGAATTAGATGCAAGTTTAAACAGAATAGTTACCAAAAGCGGTTTGAAGGGCATATTCGATAAAGCATTGAGTCCATTCGGTAGAAGTGTAGGAAGAACACCTATAACTCATTTATTCTCGTTATCGGGAAGAATGATTATATCAGGTACGATGGGATGGGTACCAAGACAGATAATAAGAAATGCTTTTCAGCAGGTGCAGAATTTAGCTTTGTATGGTGTACAAGCTACTATAAAATCATTCTTGCCAGCTTCGATAGATAAGAATTTAAAAGGTCTATTAAGTGAAAGTTTATTCATGAAATCTTATACAGGTTTTGAAGAATTACCTACTGATTTAATGGGAAAATTAGAGAAGATATGGTTACAACCCTATGGAATAGTAGCAGTCAATAATGCCAAACAGGGAATGAAAGCGTCTTACTGGAATATATTAGAACTAATAAAAAATCCTAAATTTAAGAAATATGGCTGGGCTGATCCACAGAGAACTAAAGATACACCAAAGGGATTTTTGTATCCCAGCGAAGAAGAAAAATTATTGAAGGAAATGGAATTTGGTTCAAGTTGCACTCAATATCAATATATCCCTATGGGTATGCCTGGTGTATTCAGATATAAAGCACTCATCCCATTAACACGACTGCAGAGTTGGTGGATGAATTACTTTGCTAAATTTACCAGAGAAGCAATACATAGGGGGCTTAAAGGGCGACCTTCGTGGTCCGGTGAAGATGGACCAACACTCCCCTGGTCAAGAAGGGTTAATTGGTTAAAATATCTCGTAATAGGTGGGGCAATATTGACCGCTATGGGATATAGAAGAAGTTTCCTTATAGGAGTCTTACCAACATATTTATCACCAGCGGGACAAGTAGCTTTAGGACTTTATAATTATGCAACTGCAACTGAAGACTGGCAAAAGAAGAGAGCCTTGAATCAAATATATTATTCCTGGAAGGCTTTTATTCCTGGTTCTCTTGCTTGGAGAGATTTTTTAGCAGTGTGGAATGGTGAAAAAGAATTAGAAGAAATATTATTCTATGGGAAAAAAGAAAAAGAAAAAATTGTTAAACCTACCAGTCCTTATCTTGATAAATATAAAAAGGAAACTACTGTCACCCCTACCAGTACTTACTTAAATAAATATAAAAAATAAATTACATATCAAAAAAATTAATTACTGCAATAAATATTATGACTATTATAAACCCTATATAAAAAATTAGATTACTTTCTTCTGCTTCAGACACAATTAACCATAATGGAATCAACCCAATAGCCAATATAACCAACCCGAACAGCAAGGTCTTACCGACTTTCCGCATATAGGCTTTCATTTATAAATAATCATTCCTTTAAAAAAGAATAGGAGACCCCTGCGTACCCTCACCGCAGGGGCAATGTTGTGGTTAAGTAATATTAGTATATCAGATTTTTAAAGTTTGTCAAATAATTCTCTTTATTCTTTCCATTTACTTCCTCGCTGTTAGGGGCGTATCACCATATACATATTCATCATCAGGGGAAAAAGAAAAACCATTAACGACAAATACATCACCACCGCTGATAGTAACCTCTACTTCTCCTATGGTAGTACCATTTACAGTTTGCAAACCTCCATCAGGAACATGGATACCTGATTTAGCAAATAAACTGGGAGTAGCAGTTAACATATCATTAACCAGTGAAAAAGTAGCATCTGCCAATTCTGCTTGAAGTAATGTTTGAATAGTGCCAGCATTTGCTTTAACGATAGCATTTTTAGCCTTTTGCTGTTGACCAGTGTAGAGTCTCAATCCTAATAGTGCTAACACGCCGATAATGGCTACTACGACCATTAATTCGATTAACGTAAAACCTAATTTACTTTTTCTTAAAGATAACATATTAAAAACCTCCTTATATTTTTTTAGAGCTTGCTCTATATATATTATTCCCAAGATTAGGGGTTTTTAGACATAAATAATAAAAATAAAATAAATATAATTGATTTTATTATAAATAGAAAGGAGAACAATAATGTTTGAAGAAAAAACCAAAATAGGAGATTCGTTTAAAATGTCAGGAATTAAGAAAGCAGAAGAAGGACTTAAAATCTGCGGTAAGGTAAGACTTATCGGTCATAACAAGGACGGCAGTTTAGCATTCGATAGGGAAGTGCCTAACCTGATTACTTATGCAGGATTTGACGCTATTTGTGCTCAGATAGGAAGTACTACACAACCTGATGATTTCCATTGGATGGCAATAGGAGATGGAGACGTACAAGATATTAACGATACACTTTTAACTCACGAACTTGCAAGGGTTGCTTCGACTTATGCACATACCAATGGACAACTAACTTTTACCGAAACAGGAGTTTTCACTTCTGTAGTAGCTGCAACAAATTATGGATGTTTTAATGTGGTTACTGCAAATACTGCGACTATGTTAAATACTGCAGGTTTTGATGCCATCACAATTGATTCCC
>Ga0307375_10002598_pt1 | contig 18366 bp, 26 predicted proteins | sample TR1MG_FD_202531 | JGI IMG/M metagenome (GOLD analysis project Ga0307375, IMG submission 202531) | Soil microbial communities from Risofladan, Vaasa, Finland - TR-1 | ecosystem: Environmental > Terrestrial > Soil > Coastal area > Acid sulfate soil | place: Finland: Risofladan, Vaasa | collected... | reverse complement strand
TTCAAGCTCACTATCTTCCTCGTCAAGTTCAAGCTCACTATCAAGTTCTTCAAGTTCAAGCTCACTATCTTCTTCGTCAAGTTCAAGCTCACTATCAAGTTCTTCAAGTTCAAGTTCTTCAAGTTCAAGCTCGCTATCAAGTTCTTCAAGTTCAAGCTCACTATCAAGTTCTTCAAGTTCCAGTTCACTATCAAGTTCATCTTCACTATCTTCTTCGTCAAGTTCCAGTTCACTATCTTCTTCGTCAAGTTCAAGCTCACTATCAAGTTCTTCAAGTTCCAGTTCACTATCAAGTTCTTCATCTTCACTATCTTCTTCGTCAAGTTCAAGCTCACTATCTTCTTCAAGTTCTTCATCATCACTATCTTCTTCGTCAAGTTCCAGTTCACTATCTTCATCTAGTAGTTCATCTTCATTATCTTCGTCAAGTTCGTCTTCATCTGAATCTTCGTCAAGCTCCAGTTCTTCTTCATCGGTATCATCGTCCAGTTCTTCAAGCTCAAGTTCATTAAGCTCTTCGTCAAGTTCGTCTAGCGAGTCATCTTCATCCTCAAGTTCTAGTAGATCATCATCTTCATCTTCTTCATCAGAATCATGTTTTCTTGATCCAGATGATGAATTTACACAACCAGATGATTCACTACCTGATTTTAATAGATGGGATACAGTACAAAATGATAATGACTTTTTAACGATCCAAAATAATCTACTTAATTATGATGCTAATATAACATCTGGATCTGACATATCAGAATTAAATTCTAGATTTGAATTAGGTGGTGATTTTGAAATAATCATTGAGTACTTTAATTTTGATACTCCTATTAGTACATCAGCGGATAGTGGTTTCAGTTTCATAGTAAAAAGAAGTATTGATGATGTTTTACTAGCTAAAATTAGAAGACAACATACACCTGGAAATGAATATAGTTCAAATGGGTTAAATGCTAGTGAAGCAACATTAAATACTATTGATATATCTAGTAAATTTAGAATTATTAGATCAAGCGGTGAAATCAGAGTTTATTATTGGGATTCATCTCAAAATAGGTGGGAATGGGGAACTAGTACTACAGGTAGAAAAGTAACTGATAATGATACTTCTGATATTTATATAGAGCTTTACTTTGATAAAGGAGAAGGTGAACAAGTTTATGTTGATTTAGATAATTTTGAAGTTGTTTCAAGAGATGAATTAATATGTCCTACTTCGCTATCATCATCATCGTCAAGTGAATCATCGTCAAGTTCTTCACAATCAAGCTCTTCAAGTTCGCTATCGTCATCAAGCTCTTCAAGTTCGCTATCGTCATCAAGCTCTTCAAGTTCGCTATCGTCATCAAGTTCATCTTCATCACGTTCATCGTCTTCTTCGTCAAGCTCAAGCTCATCATCAGTAAGTTCATCGTCAAGCTCAAGTTCTTTATCATCATCATCTTCTTCTTCTTCTTTAAGTTACAGTTCTAGTTCATTAAGCTCTTCTTCTTCCTCTTCATTATCTTCATCCAGCTCAAGCTCATTATCATCCAGTTCTTTAAGTTTATCATCTTCAAGTTCTTCTTCATCTTCTTCACTATCATCTTCAAGCTTATCATCTTCAAGCTCTTCAAGTTCACTATCGTCATCCAGTTCATCCAGTTCACTATCGTCATCATCTTCTAGCAGTTCACTATCGTCATCAAGTTCTTCTATATCTTCGTCAAGCTCCAGTTCGTCTTCATCTATATCATCTTCTTCCAGTTCCAGTTCTCTAAGCTCTTCAAGTTCATCTAGTTCGTCATCTGCTAGCTCAAGCAGTTCTTCTTCTTCAATTTCATCTTCAAGCTCCAGCAAATCAAGCTCAAGTTTTAGTGGAGTTTCATCCTCATCTTCTTCATCATCATCATCTAGCTCTGTAAGTTATTCTTCTTCTTCATCCAGCAAGTCATCTTCAAGCTCATCTTCATTCTCACTTCAAGTTCCAGGTGGTGGTGGAGGAGGTTTTAGACAACCCGTATGGCAATGGTTTGATAGTTCATCCTCATCTTCGTCAAGCTCTTCGTCAATGTCATCGTCAAGCAGTACTAGTTCAACCTCAAGCTCTAGTTATTCGTCTTCGTCATCAGAATCATACTCATCATCTTCAAGTACTTTAGTAGTTGCCATTGCTATACCTCAAGGATGGTATAATGTACCAGTAATAATTGTAAGAGAACAGGAAGAAACTGATAAAAAAGTAAATATAAATGTCACTTTAAAAGAAGACAAAGACATGGGTATAAAAATAATGTCAGTTACCGCTAAAGATAAAAAAATAGATATTGATATAAAAACGATCAAAACTAGATAAAATTTATAAATATTAATGAAACCTTAGATGTAAATCAGGAGAAGTAAAATGAAAATTAAAATAGATGAATCTAAAATCTTAGAATTTAAAATTGATACAAGTAGTGGATGTAAGTTAGAGGATCTTCAAGGATACCTTAGATTTAGTTTTGGAGGAGTGGAGTATGGCTTTCCTACTAAAATTGAAGAAGGATGTTTTAAAGTAGAAGTTCCTCCGTTTCAAAATGTAATCAATGATAAACTTACGGAGTCCATTTCAAAGAATAAAGAGCTTATAGTCAAAGGTAGATTAGATGTTATTGCTAATAATAACACATATGTTACGCCTTGGCAGGGTGATATAGACATCGAAATTCCTTTATCTATGAATGTTAGTGAAGGAAAACTATCTAAAACTCAAAAGTTTATGGTAAGTGATCCAGATAATAATGATATTATAGATGCCTTTAATGATGCCTTTAATCCAAAACCACAGGAAGAAGAAGAAAAGAAAACTTCATTTAAAGATAAATTCTTAGATATTAAAGTTGAAGAGAAACCAGAAATTGAGGAAGAAGAAAAAGAAAAAGACTTAGGAAGTAAATATAAATGTAAACCGTGTGGATGGATATTTGATCCTGTAAAACAGGGTAAATCTTTTTCTGAATGGGATGGGCCATGTCCAGAATGTGGTGCGGCTAAAAGCAAATTCGAAAAAATTGGAGAAGTAAAAGAAGAAGATACTATTCCTAAAAAATCCCGTTTCGCTCAATCACTAGAAAAGACTTACGTTAGAGGAGGAAAGTAAAATGCCTGTACCTAAACCAAAAAGTGGACAAACCAAAAACCAATATATGGACGTATGTATGCATGAGGTTAGTAAAGGTTCCGAAAGAACTCAAGACCAGAATGTAGCTATTTGTCTAGGTGAATGGTCAAAATCAAATGAAGAAGATGCTATATTAAAAAGATTTGATCTATTTTTGACAGAAGAAAAAGCCTGTCCAGAAGGAGAACACTACTGACCGATTAAAAAAGAATGTGTACCAGTTGGTACAGGAGGAGGAAGAGGAGAAAGAAAGACGAAAATGAGAAAGAGACAAGGCAATGGTAAAGGTATGTCTGAATCCGTTACAGATGCAGAAGATGGAATAATGGATACTCTTGAACATGGGCCAATGACTAAAGATGAAGTATTCAAAATGATAAAGAAAGAATATAAATTAAAAAGACATGAATTCAATCAAGCTTGGGATGGATTAAAAGATGACGGAGATATAACTTCCGTTAGTGGGAATAAATATAAGAGAGGTTAGGAGGAAGTTATATATGACTATATTAGATAAGATAGACAGGCTATTAGTTGGTGAAGGTACAAAAAACCTAGAGCTTGCAATAAAAACACAAGCCTATAAAGCAGTAAAAGGAAAATCTAAAGAAGATGCATATATGGAATTAGATAAAATGTGGATTAATTTTTCTAAAGACGATAAAGAGACTTGGAATAAGTTAACTGGTAAAGAAAAAAAGAACCTAGTACATTTCTTTAATCAGATGAAAGATGCCGCTTCAAAAAAATAATACGTTTACAAAATCACCCAAATGAGGTAGAATATGGATATCGTTAATAAAATAGAAAGACTAATAGGAGATCAAGTTTCTATGACCGCTGGTAGTGGAGCAACTACTACAGCTAACGTAGCTATTAATACAGCTAAAGGACACATAGACGTTATTGGAGGAGAATGTCCTAAAGGGCAGAAGTACGATCCTAAAAGAAAAGTTTGCGTTCCTATAGTCAAGGAAATGAGCGTGGTCGGTGGTTCTTATCTTGGTGGAACTACTGTCAACATAATTGGATCAGGACAAACCAGAACATGGGGAAGAAGTAATAAAGAAATAATTAACTTAGATAGAAAGAATAAACCAGAATTTATTTCGGCTGATAAGACTATAGAAAATTTAGGAAGAAAAGGATTAAAGTTTAATCATATCTTAGGTGCTTATGTACCTGATCAATGGGGAGAAGAGAATGGATAATGTAGATAAATATTTAAATGAAGACAAAATAGAAGAAGCCAGTAAAGTATATAAAAGTCTTGCTGATAGAATTAAAAGGGCAAAATCTGCCAAAGATATTTCTAAAGTATTACAGGATGTAAAGAAAGCCGTAAGTCAAAAAGAGATGGATCAAAAAGAAGCAATTAAGATTGCTGATATGGCAGATGACGCATTGGAGGAATTATAAAATGTCTGACATTCTAGATAAAATAGAAGTAGAAGAACTAATCCAAGACACAAAAGAGTTTATGAAAGATCCAGAACTTAGAGAAGAAGCAGTTATGACGGCTGGATGGACTAAATCTTCTGTAGAAAAATTCGGTGATACAATTGGACATCCACCTTCAAAGAAAGGATTCTTTGACGCTTGTAAAGCTAAGATGGGAAAGAGGGTAGACGATCCAGATGGTTTTTGTGCAAGTTTAAAAGACAAGTACTATGGTAATACCAATTGGAGAGGAAAAGATAAAGAGAAATGAAATTTAAAAATTATCTAAATGAGCAATGTCCTCTTCAAACTCAATATGGGGAAATGCTTGGTCAAGGTGGATTTGGAAACAATACAGAATATGAAATTGGTGCGGCACGTATGGCAGAAGCCGCTCATTGTATTTTAGGATCACTAGCCAAATTAAATAGTGATACACATTTTTGGGTTGAGAAAGATCACATTAAAGAAGAATTTGGTATAATAGAAAAGGGTGCTAGAGAGTATGGAAAAGATCTTTATATAGATCCAAGAAGAATGGATATGAATAACTCATATACTCAAGATACAATAAAATCAGTTAAAAAAAATGCTCCTAAATTAAGATCAAGTGCTGAGTCTGCTATGCGAAGACTAGATAAAAATCTTCCAAAAGAAATTAAAAGATTAGCAGAAGAGACATATAAATTTTTAATAGAATTAGCTGTTCAACTTTTAGGATCTATAAACATTGCAGAAAAAGAAGGAAGTTTCGGAGAAACATATAATGCATATTCTACTAAGTTTTTACAAGGTAGAATTAGAAGTTTAAAAAAAGCTTATAATGATTTTATGAGATTACCAGATGAAGGAAAAATGGATAATCCTTATGCGACATAAAAAACTTAAAATAGATGAAACTACATGGAGTGGTTTTAATTATCCAGATGACGGTAGGGGAGTGGCTACTGATGATGATAGACCACCTGGAAATATTATAATAGGTAGTAAATATAGAGAACTTCCATTCTTTAATAAATTAACTAACTTCACTAGGAATTGGGAACCAGATCCCGATAAGTGGAAATGGGATCATTTTGAAATGGCTAAAGGTATGGAAGACTATGACAACTACTCTCAAACCCTACAAACAATGTCTTCATTATTTCCAGAAAAAACATGGGAAAAGGTTTGGATGAGAATGAGTCAAGTCGGAGATAAAGAAACCAATAAAGCTTTTGTTGCCGCTGGTCAACCTTGGAGAACTTCAAAGACTCAGTTAGGAAAGGATAAAGAAGTATCCGCTCTTCCACCAGAAGAAATTCAAACAAGAAATAAAAATGATATCGTTAGTAAAATTGATATACTTACCATGTGATAGATGTAAAATGTATTGGGAAGACTTAAAGTATTGCCAATTTAAAGATAAATTTTTACCTGATGATAAATGTGAAGATTACGAAGAAGAAGAAAATGTTGAAGAATATGTAAATAGGGAGGAAATTGTATGACAAAAAAAGAAAGAATTAGAGAAGAATATTACAAAAATCCAGAATTTAGTAGAAAAAAATTAGCAAGAGAATTAGGAGTAGATGAAGCTTACATACGAGCAACAATCAGACCGTTAAAGAAAAATGCAATTAAACAAGGTCACAAACCACTAGAAGAAACAATAGAATTCAATCGTACCTCACAAAACAGAGCAACACTTGACTTACAATCACTAACAATCACTACATTAGAACAGGCTTTAGAAGTAGCTAAAGTAGATATGACTCAATGGAAAGTTGATAGATATACCATTGGATCATGGCAAGTTACTTTGAAGATTAAACATCCTACAGGTAAACAAGATGCAAAGGGTTATGAGATATACGTAAATAAACCTAAGACTGTTACCATGTATAAAATTCAAGCATGGCTAATTAAACTCCATAATATGGAATGGGTTGAAGCTATTCGTGCTTTGATAAAAGAAGTACCACAAATCAAAACTCCAAAATTTGCATATCCGAAAGTAGATAATAGTGATATTGGTAGGTATCTTTTGGAAGTAGCTTTGTTTGATGTTCATTTTGGTATGTTGGCATGGGATAAAGAAACTCCTAATGATTATGATATAGATATTGCTGAGAAGTTATTCCTTCATGCCGTACAAGACCTTTTAAATAAATCCGCTGGCTATAGCCCTTCAAGAATTGTATTTCCTTTTGGAAATGATTTCTTGCATATTGACGATCCAACAAATTTGACTCCACAAAATAGGAATCCGTTGGACGTTGATTCACGCTTGATAAAGATCTATACTAAAGCCAAGAAAGCAGTAATCAAAGCAATTGATTATTGTAGACAAGTGGCTCCTGTAGATATAGTGTGGATTCCAGGCAACCATGATCCAAATGTCTCCTATTATCTTTGTGATGTGATAGGAGAAATATTTGCTGATGATCCTGATGTCCGTGTAGATGTTGGAGCAAAATGGAGAAAGTTTTATCCTTGGGGTGATTCTCTATTAGTTTTTACTCATGGAGTAGAAGAGCCGATTAAAGATTTACCTGGGATTATTGCTACAGAAGAACCTATGCTTTGGGGAAATTCAAAGTACAGAGAAATTCACATTGGACATAAACATAGAAAAATGGAAATGAAATGGACAAACGTGGATACTCATGCAGGAACAGTAATTAGAATGATTCCTTCAATTGCTACAGAAGATGCTTGGCATTACAGAAAGGGATACATCAAAGGTTATCATGCCGCTGAATCTTACATTTGGGATTCAAAATACGGAGTCATTGGTCAATTCACTAGTTATATTGATTATGATGAAATGAAAGATTAATCAGAGGGGGAGGATTTGGTGTAAATCGTAAGGCTCTTTATCAGTAAGAGTAAATTCTTTTACATCAAATCCTTCACTTTCGTAAAACAAGATTCTTTTATTTCCATGACTACGTAAGTACTTCACATTATCAATTATATCAAAAACAAAAGCACCTTCCTTTTTATTTTCATTTTTTCTCAATATACGTCCTACACTTTGAAGTACTCTAATCTTGCTTTTAAACGGAGCCGCTAATACAAGGTACTTGAGGGTAGGAATATTAATTCCTTGCTGGAATATTCCATATGTGGCAACCAGAGCAATGTTTTTTTCGTTTATCATTTTCTGTCTCCACTCTTCCCTGTAATCAACTTCATCTGTTCCACATAGAAATACTACATCTCTTTTCGTATAGTTTCCAAGAAAATTTAATAACTGATTTCCTTCTCTGTGATATCCCACAAGAAGTAAAATATTATGATCAACATGATTGACTATATCTTTTATTAAATCCATTCTAAACTTATACTCAAATGTCTCTTTTTTCATGTCATCATAATATTGAGCTTCCATACCAAACGGATATTCAATATTTAATATCTTCACATTACATTTTGCTATATATCCCTGCTCACCTAGTAATCCAGAAGGATATTCTCTGAGAATTGGGCCAAGAAAAGCTTTCGTGTTAAGAGTTTCTAAAGGATCATTAGGCATTGTACCTGTAAATCCTATTCTATATCTAGCTGGTGATTTAGAGAATATCTTCTTTAACTCATGTGCTTTTACTTGGTGACATTCATCACCGATTATTACGTCATAGTCATTTATCCTATCCATATTATTTTTTAGAGATTGCCAAGTAGTAATTACTATGGTCTTTGCCCATTGAATGGGTTTATCCTTTATCTTATCATATATACGTCCGATATATTTCTCATTTAATCCATACTCCTGCATATCTGTGAAAAACTGTTCAACCAATTGCTTTGAAGGAACTATGATTAACGCTCTACGTACTTTAGTTATATTTCTATTATCAAGCAAGGCTTTTATTATATAAGATATGACAAGCGATTTTCCTGATGCCGTAGCACTCCGTATAATTCCTTTGGTGTACTTCAAACAGTATTCAACCGCTTCTTTTTGATATGGATATGGAAAAAGAGCTAAGTCAAGATTAAGATTTAAGTCATCTCCTTTAAAAAGATCCTTGACTTCTTGATCTACTTCTATTTTAACTTCTGGAAATTTTTTTGCTTCTCTTAAAAAATCTAGAAGTAAACCATAGGGAAATGTTCCAGTATCGGTAATTAATGATGATTGACCATTCCACATTCCAGATCTATACTTAGGACTCCAGAAATAACCTTTTACCTTATGGGTGAAGGCTTTTTTCATTTCCTTCATAAATTTACTGCAATCAACTCCGTCTTGTGAGAGTATTTTTATTCGAATTTTTCTGTATAGTACTAGTTTAATGTCATATCCCATGTCTGTCTCTGTCTGAATAAGTCTTCATTCTCCAGCCTTGCTGTTCAAATCCCTTATAGCATAGCTCAAAAAATCTAACTCTTATTTTTTGTTTCTTCATTATTTTCTTCAATCCAATTATTTTCTTATCCTGTGGTAAACAATACTTTTCTATTTCTGGCTTAGTCCATTCTTCATCTTGATTGAATCTATAGTATTTATATTGTTTACCTGTCAATCCTTCCATTTTTCTTTCAAGATCTTCATAAATATCAAGTTCTTTATAGTAAAGCTCCTTGAACTTTATTATCTGAAAGACATTATCAGCTAATTTTTCTTGAATATCTGTCTCATCAAACTTGACTAGTTCATCAATTGGGTATTGGGATTTTAGCTCTTCGAATATGTTTTCTTCTTCACTCATTGGCAGTTCTCCTATTATCTACTATATAATAAACTTTACTTTGACAACATAATAGCATAAATAGTTATGTCTGTAAACTAGTACGTTTACAAAATGTAAAAAATAGTGTAATATATCTACTATGAAAAAAGAATTACTATTTTCGGTAACTAAAAAAGATTTAGATGTTCAAACTTTTAGATCTGGTGGAAAAGGTGGACAACATCAAAATAAAACTGACTCTGGAGTAAGAATAATTCATAAAGAAAGTGGAGCAGTTGGAGAAAGTAGAGAACAAAAAAGCCAATACCAGAATAAAAGAATTGCCCTCAAACGATTAACCGAAAATATAAAATTTAAATTATGGTTAAATAGAAAAGCTACAGAGATTATAGACAAGAAGACATTAGATCAACGTGTTGAGGAAATGATGAGTGGAGATAATATAAAAATGGAAATTCAGGAAAACGGAAAATGGGTAGATTATAAAAAATAATGGAAAGAATAAATTCTGACTTTATAGAAAAAATCATAGTCAAGGGCATGACTAGTGACAAGGATTTCTTAGTGCTTGTTTCTTCTGTTTTTGAAGCAAAGTATTTCGATGATCCTTATATAAGACATGCATTTGATTTCTGTAAAACATACTTCGGTGAAAACAATGGAATTCCTTCTAAAGATACCATTATAAATTCTTCACAAGAGAATAAAGAAGGGTTAGAAACATTATTGGATGAAGTAGAAGCTATAGATTTTAGTGTTTCGGATAGCTATAAATTTTTGCTGGATCAATCAAATGACTACTTAAAAGAAAAGGCTATAAAAAATGCTATAATTGAATCTGTAGATGAAGTAGAAGATCCTGAAAAGCGTAATAGAATACGTGATAGAATTGAAAATGCATTAGTCAAAGATTTGAAAATAGATTTAGGTCTTCATTATTTTGCACAATTAGCGGAAAGACTAAGAAGAATATTTACAGCAAGTGAAGACAAAGTACCTACATTTTATCCAGTATTCGATGAATTTATCAATGGTGGATTCCCTCCCTTTACTCTTAATATTTTAACTGCAAAAATTCATGGTGGCAAAAGTAATACAATGGCTAATTTTGCCGCTAGGCAAGTTCTTAACGGATATAATCCAGTAGTAATTTCTCTTGAGATGGGAGAAGATGCATTTGCTCAAAGGTTTGATGGTATTTATTCCTGTTTAGACATTAACAGGATGTACATGTCAAAGGACTACAAGAAGAAGCTATTCAATAAGCTTTTAAATATTAAAAATACTGAAAACAGAGGAGAGTTATTCATTAAACAGTTTCCTACTGGAGAAGCTTCTGTACTTGACTTCAAAATATATTTACGTGAATTGATAATGCGAGATAAAAATCCTCAGATCCTTTATGTTGACTATATAAATTTGATGAAGACAGCTTACAAGACTGAAAATAACATGTACTCTACGGTGAAGAGGATTTCAGAAGAGCTTCGGGCTTTATCATTTGAATTCAAGATCCCTGTAGTATCTGTATCACAATTAAACAGAGAAGGAACCTTTGTAAATTTTACAGAATTAGACTTTAACTACATTGCTGAATCACTAGGTGTTCCTGCTACCGCTGACTTTATGGCTATCTTAGGAACTGATGAAGACAATATGGCTTATCAAAATGAGATCCTTTATAAGATAACAAAAAATAGATTAGGTGGGAGAGTAGGGCAATTTGATAAATTTTACCTTGACGCTAGAAGTTTAAAAATGTATGATAGCTGTGAACTTGATTTATGGATTGAGGATGCAGAAATTTCTGGAGATGATAGAAAATCTGTAGATCATGAAGCTTTAGAAGATAAGAAAAAAGGGAAAAGAAGAAGTAGGAGAGACTAATGCTTGGAGTTGGTAGACAAAGAGATGATTTGTATAATCAGGCTCAATTAGAAGATCAAGAAGAAATACTTTATCTGGATCTTCTACTTCTTCTTCCATGTAGATCAAAACCATTTATAGCTAAAAGAAAAGCAAAAGTAATAAAAGATGAATTTTTCAAAAAAGAGGAATTCGATTTATAAAACTAAAATCAAAGGATGTTTACTAGAATGAGCATTAGAATGAGCATAATAGATCCAACAATAATGCTAAACTTTGGTAAGAATTTTATAAAATTAATGGCTAAAGATCTATGTAGTGTTCAACCAACGAAATCTGATATTTTCTCAAATTATTATTATGATAAAGAAACTAAAACAATAACTAAAACAATGACGTTTGGAGTAGAACAAGAACAGGAATTTTTTAAAGAAGAAGAATTTAACTTATAAGCAGATGGGTTGAAGAAAACCATAACGCTTGAGGAGGATCTATGTTTATAAATTCATATTATGATACACAAAAATCTATTATGCACCTGTGGGAACAAGTAGAAGGAGAAAAAGAAACTCACCATGACAAAATTGACTGGACTCCATATCTCTACATGCCCTCCAAAGAATCAGACATCAAAACAATCTACGGAAAATCGGTACATAAAAAATCTTTTGATACATACTTTGACTACCATCAATTTCAGAAAACAAATGATGCTAGTCATTTGTATGAGAACAAAGTAAAATTTGAAACTCAATTTCTTGCTGAAAGGTATTACAGTATACCAGATGAAGATATTTTTGTACCTACATTGACTACATACTATATTGATATTGAAGTATATAGTCCTGATGGATTTCCAGAAGCCAAAGATGCTAAATTTCCTATAACACTTATATCTATTAGAAATAGTAAAAATAATAAGACAATGACTTTTGGATATAATCATCTTAATACTGAAATCACTTATACTGGTAACATGGAAGGAGTAAGATATATACATTGTGAAACGGAACATGATCTTATAAGTAGATTTTTAAATTTTGTATTTCAAAATAAATGCGATGTTCTTAGTGGATGGTTCATATGGGATTTTGATCTACCTTATATCATCAATAGAACTAAAAATATTTGGGGGGAAGAAGTTGGTAAAAAAATGGTTGACCTTTTATCTCCTATTAATAATGTTCATATATGGAAGCAAAAAATGTCGGATGATATCAATATTGATATTGCAGGAGTCACAATTCTGGATTACTACAATGTTTATCGCTGGTATGGAAAGAAACTTGAACGATATACTCTGGAGTATGTTAGTCAAAAGGAATTGGGAGAAGGAAAGTTAGACTACTCTCAATATAAAAATCTGAATGAGTTAATGAAAAACGATTGGAATCTATATGTTAATTACAACGTAGTGGACTGTGAGCGTGTTCATGACCTTGAAAACAAATTAGGGTACATTAGAATGGTTCAAGCTCTAAGTCTTCTATGTAAGTGTCCTATGAAGTATTACAATGCTCAAACACAATTAATCGAAGGGTTAATGTTGACTTACTACAGAAGGAATAATTTATGCGCTCCTCATTTCTACGGAGGTCAACAACAAGAGCATTTTAAAGCCGCACATGTCAAAGATCCTCAAGTTGGCTTGTGGTTATGGGTTGTGGATGTTGATATCACAAGTAGTTATCCATCTCATATTATCGCTTTGAATATGTCTCTTGAAACATTTGTAGGCAAAGTTTCTGGTATGCCTGAATATCAGGTAATCAAAAGTGTAGTGAGAAAAGAATTCCCTGAATTCAAGATGGTCAAAGAAGATGGTGGAAAGTGGAAAGTTATAAGAATGGAAGGGGATAAATTAGATAAATTTAACATGGCTTTAGATAGAGGGCTGTTAGCTATTGCACCTAACGGAGCTATCTTCTCAACCACAAAAGAAGGAGTAGTAGCAAAGGTTGAAAAGAATGTTTTCTTCAAACGAAAAGAAGTAAAAGACAAACGAGATGCATTTGGACTTCAAGCTAATGAATGTGAAGGATTAGAACAAAAGGAATGTAAGGAAAGAGAAAGAGAACTTGACTCATTACAGTTGGCTTTAAAGATTATGATGAACGCTTTCTTTGGAATTATTAGCGTACCATACTCTAGATATTTCAATGTCCATATTGCTTCTGCTATTACCGCTGGAGGTAGACATACGATTAAAGAAGGGGAAAGGTTCTGTAATGAGCTTCTAAATAATCCTACTCCAGAATTAACAGATCTTCTTAAAAAAATGTCAAATGATGATATATATAATCCATTTATAGTAGAAGAAGAAATAGACTATGTAAAATATATCGACACCGATTCATTATTTGTAGGTATTGATGAATGGATTAATAATCAAGGATACGGAGATGTATGGAATAAACTACTAGATGAAGAGAAGATACAATGGATCATAAAAATATCTACTCAAATGGAGAAATATATTGATAATAGAATTTTCCATGAAGTTCAATTAGGTGATTACAATTCTCAAGTACATGATTTCAAGATTGGATTCAAACAAGAGATCATTGCTAAATCCGCTCTATTTATAAAGAAGAAAAAATATTCATACCACCTAGTCAATAAAGAAGGTGTACCAAAGGATGAGTTAAAAACTACAGGATTGGAGATAGTTAGATCTGATAGTTCGGAAGCAGTTAGACCACGTTTGAAAAAAGTTATGGAGATGATTGTAAAGCAAGAGCCAGATAAAGATATAGCCGCTATAATCAGAAAGTATAGAAAGGAGTTAAGAGAAATGACTCCAGAAGAATTAGCCGCAAACGTAGGAATAAATAATATCCGTAAATATCTATCTAGTGGTAATCCTATAAAGGGTACTCCTTGGCATGTCAGAGGAGTTCATAATTACCGTAAGCTTTTGGAGCATCTGGATATTAAGAATAAATATGGAGACATCTATGAGGGTCTAAAGGCAAAGGTAATCTATGTTAAGAAAAATCCCTTTGAGGTTGATATCATTACATTCCAAGAGTGGCCTACTGAATTTGAAGACGTTATTCAGTATGACCATGAAACCATGATTGATAAATTTTTCATCAACAAAATTCGAACACTTTTGGAACCTTTAGAAAAGGAACATATTATTGATAATGACGATTCAAAGCTCAAGGTTTTCTTTTAAAAAGTCTCTATATTAGTATAAGTATCTGAATTTATTGCATATAAAAATTTAAAATATATGTCGATTTTGCTTGACAAAGTTTCTTATACAAGATATAATTAGTTATAAGAATGAAAAAGGGATTTTAACCGACTTAACAAAAGGCGAAAGCCGAAAGGAAAAAATCATGAGCAACAAAGTCTACGAAATCGTAACTCAGAAGGTTCTGGAAAGCCTTGAAAATGGTGTGGTTCCTTGGCATAAACCTTGGAAGTCCTTGTATAATCTTGCAATGCCGCATAACCTTGTTTCAAAAAAAGGTTACAGGGGAATCAATGTTTTCTTGCTGGCTTTTGCCGATTATGATTCCCCGTACTGGTTGACCTTTAATCAATGTAAAAAATTAGGTGGCAAAGTTATCAAGGGCGAAAAATCCAGACTGGTTGTTTTCTGGAAAATTTACGATAAAGAAGTTGAAGTTAACGGAGAAAATGAAATGCAGAAACGCTACATTCTCCGTTACTACAATGTTTTCAATACGGAACAATGTGAAGATCTTGACTTGAGCAAAATTGAAAATAATGTTAATCAGATTGAATTTAATCCGATTGACGTATGTGAAGAAATTGTTGCTAACATGCCACATTGTCCGACTATCAAAAATGGTAATAAAGCTTCTTATCGTAGAGATAAAGATATTATTACCATGCCAAAAAAAGAATCCTTTGAATCGGTAGAAGAATACTACTCAACCTTGTTTCATGAATTGGCTCATTCTACTGCACATCTTGGAAGACTGGATAGATCTAAAGAAGAAGACAATAACTACAGCAAAGAAGAGCTTGTAGCCGAAATGACAGCCGCTATGCTTTGTGGAATGGCAGGAATCGAAAACAAAGTCATTGAAAACTCTGCCGCTTATATCAAACATTGGAGCAAAGCTTTTAAAGATAACGTGAAGATCGTAGTAGAAGCCGCTCAGAAAGCTCAGAAAGCCGCTGATTATATACTGAATGTAAAAATTGAAAGTAACTAACTAAAATTAAAAAGGAGAATAAAAATGACTCTTCAAAGGTATAAAAAAATCTTTAACATTGTCGGACTTTCGATTGTCACTATCTTTTGGGCTTTACTCTTTGTAATGTAAAAATAGGGGAGTGAAAACAACCGAACTAAAAACAAATAGAAAGGAAATCAAAATGGAAATCACTTGCATGGATTGTAAAACCGAATTACCTCTTAAAGTTTGTCAGTCTGCCGCTGGTTTTTATCTTGGTTATTTTTGCCCGAATTGTGGCCCGTATGATAGGGTGTCTGGTTACATGACGGAAGGGGAAGCAATTCAGTCTTTAAAAGCCGCTGAAAGGAACAGCAAATAATGAAAGTATATGGAACATCACAATATTTTAAAGAAAATACTTACCAATGCAGAGCAATTGTGGCTACTAAGACTAAAAAAAGAGCCGCAGAATTATTAGGGCAAACCGCATATACATTCAAGTACTACACTTGTGAAACTGGAAATAAAAAGGAAGTTGATCTGGCAATGGCTAAACCTGAAACCGTAATTATAATGGAGGAATACAGGTATTAATGATGTATGAAAATACAGAGGAAGAAAAAATGATACCTTGTGGATCATCTTATATTAACGCTAGTGGGCATACAGTAGGATTTAGACTTGTCTTTAATCCGTATGTATTTAAAAAAGGAAAAAATAAAGGTAAGACTAGATGTTATTATAGAAAGGGATCAAAATTTAAAAAAATAATATTAGATCAGAATGATATTAAACCATTAGAAGAAGGGGAATAACCCCCCCATTTCATCTATGACGGTAATAAACCAAAATTATCTTGAACTATAAATAAAGCTTGAGCAAAATCTCCTGCCGCCAGAGATCCTCCAGGTAATTTTAATCCAGTCCAAACATTTATGAAAACATTGCCGTTAGTATTAATTTCTCTAGTGGCATCCCAACAATTCTCGTGCCAATCTAGTACTGGTACATCACCCCGATCCTCTATTGTATTATCAGTTAGTGCAAAAACTAAAACATATCCTATCTCTACATCTAAAAGTGTACTTGGAACTATTAAATTACCAGCAGTAACAAGAGTAGTAGGACTACCACCATCATTAACTAAGTTACCCACTAATGCAAAAAACACAACTGGTGAGGGGTTTTTAATAAAACCTGGCAAATTATTTACTTCATTTATTTGATATGGAACATAAATAGTAGTCATTTTTTTTCTCCTACACTATGCTGGTGTTACATTAATACTATATTGTAGTAATATATATGTTAATTCACTTCCTGAAATACTCTCACGATATCCTATATAAAGATTACTTGGACTATCATCACTAGAACTTATCTCTAATTCTAAATTATCTATAACATCCCAAGTTACAAAATTCTTAATTCCGATGCTAAAAGAAAAATATGGTGTTGAAATTTCTGAAGTCTTATAAAACCCATTTATAAATGTATATAAAGGTACTACCACACCACCAGGGTCTGGCACATCTATAGCTCCCACCGATGAATAGCCTATAATAGCTGGCACTCCTATTGGGGATGTTTGTTCCCAATAATTAGGATTTAAATATTCATAAATAATTGGAGTTAATGAACTGGATGAAGAAGTGGAAGTTGATGAACTGGATGAAGAAGTGGAAGAAGAAGAAGAACTTGAACTAATTGAAATAGAAGAAGAAGAACTTGATGAATAAGCTGTCTCTTTATGTTTCAATCTATTATCATCATCTCTACCTTGATTAGATTTACGTCCACGCCTTGTAGTCTTTTTCTTTTCATTTCCAAGATCATCTGATTCAAGAATATCAAATACCATTTTATAGTTTAATGATCCTTGTCCTGCTAGCGATCCATCTACCGCAACTTTTTGATGATACGTGACTTTATGCCTTAGAGCAGTATTACCTAACTGTTTTGCTTCATCTGCCCCAAAGAAAAAATTAGTACCAACTGCCGCTGATTCTATCTCACTTAATGTCGATAGTGTAGTTAATGCATTAAATACTGATTCTTTCATAATTTCCCCTTTTTTTCCTTACTCTAACCGATACCCCATTTGGTCATAAGTCCGAGTTCGTTATCTGTAGGATCAACTGTACCGTTATATACAATGAACTCCGCTACATCTATAAGCGCATACGTGTCAGGATTTCCAAGTGCCGCTGATGCTAATGCTCCCAACGTGTATCCAGTACCTTCCGCAGATCCAGGATTGCCGATGGTTTCATTCCCACCGTCAACTCTAAACTTGCTTGACGCTCCATTGAAATTCCACGTGACTACATGCCACTTACCTACAGTCACATTACTATTAATAAGAAGGCCACCTTGTCGATACATAATAAGATCAGGTGAGCTTCCATATTGTAAAACCGCCAACTTATAGCTATCATTCTGGCCGTCAAAAATAACCAGCCCTGCATCTAATATTGCTCTTTCTGCTTCCCATGTCCGTTGTCTCATTACACAGAATATCCAGACGTTGGCTCCTAACGATAGGGTAAGTTCAGACATAAACCGCTCTACTCCTGCTTCAGAAAATTTCAATACTCCCTTACCAGCTTGCTCCAAAGCCTGGAATAGAGGTCGTTTAGCATCAACAGTCTGTAACAGATGTGCGCTTGCAATCATATCACTCCATTGAGGAACTTTCGCATTATGAAGAGCTGATATGAGTGATGCGTCATATCGTGCTGTCGGAGTTGGAGTTGGCACAAACACATACGGTGTGCTTGGTTCTAAGAACTCAATATTTGTCACATTAATCACACCGAAAGGTATGACCATATTTAACGATGCAATGTTCTCACCGACAAAGGTTATATCACCCACCGCAGGGATAGGCGGCCCACCTCCCCCACCTATGGTGGTACTGAGAGCTTCAACCAAAAAGATCATAGGTTCGTCTTCACTACTTGTGTACGTTATTCTAACTTTGGTGGGTCTGTATCCGTTTGCCCATGTTCCAATGGCTGCCAGCACAATGTTACTTGGCCCAGTATCTACCCACTTCGTTCCATCCCATGCTCCGTAGCCA
>Ga0307375_10002596_pt1 | contig 18371 bp, 17 predicted proteins | sample TR1MG_FD_202531 | JGI IMG/M metagenome (GOLD analysis project Ga0307375, IMG submission 202531) | Soil microbial communities from Risofladan, Vaasa, Finland - TR-1 | ecosystem: Environmental > Terrestrial > Soil > Coastal area > Acid sulfate soil | place: Finland: Risofladan, Vaasa | collected... | reverse complement strand
GGTTCAGCATCGAGTTTGCGCGCTATATCGACAGCATCGGCACCAACGGCCGCCAAAACCGAAGGGTCATTTAAATCGCTGGGAATTCCTAAAATTCCATAAGGGATGAGATAGGTGTCCTCGCCCGATCGGATGCGAGCATCGGCTCTAGCCGGCACGATCAATTCTTCGGTCAAGCCAAGCGATTCGATTAACGCAAGCGCATCATCTCGACTTACTGCGAATGCCTCCGCTCCCGAATCGACGGTCACACCGGCGATAGAAATTCGCCCGATCGAGCCGCCAAGTTGCTCGGCCTTTTCCAAAAGCAGTACGGATTCAAAGTGTTCGGCTAAATCGCGAGCCGCAGTTAATCCGGTGACCCCGCCGCCGAGCACCAAAGCTTGTACCGAGTGTGCTGTGCTCATAGTTCGCCATGCACAAGATGAACAAGACGAGTAAGCACGTCGGGTTCGGTGTCCGGCGGAACGCCGTGGCCCAAATTAACGACGTGAGCTGGTGCGCCGCTGCCTCGGACTAGAACGTCTTCCACATGAGATCGGAGCTGCGGCCATGGAGCCGATAAAAGTTCAGGATCAATGTTGCCCTGTAGTGGAACCTGCCCGCCAAGGACTTCGTTGGCCCAATCCAGTGGTGTGAATTGATCAACCCCCATGACTGTGGCGCCCACTTCATGCATGTCGCGAAGAAGGTCTTTGGTCATTGTTCCAAAGTGGACTCTTGGTACCGGAAGATCCGACACCAAGTTCATAACTTTCTTCGAGTACGGAGCGGCGTAGGTCCGGTACTCGTCAAGTGTTAGCCGCCCAGCCCATGAGTCAAAAAGTTGAATCGCGCTCGCACCGGCCAACACTTGTGCGCGGAGAAACTGCGCAGTAACGCTGGCCGCCCAAGTCAAGATATCGGCCCAGAGGATTGGGTCTTCCTGCATCAACGCTCGAGTGACCGGTAGTTCGCGCGATGGACCACCCTCAATTAGATACGACGCCAAAGTGAATGGCGCTCCGCCAAATCCAATCAACGGAGTGCGCCCCAACTCTTTGACAACCAAACCAACAGCTTGGGTGATCGGTTCAAGGTTGGTCAAATCAATTTCCCTAAGCCGGTCAAGATCTCCTCGAGTTCGTACTGGCTCGGCCATGACGGGACCAACTCCGGCGACAATGTCCACATCTATTCCAGCCAGCCGAAGTGGTATGACAATGTCGCTGAAGAAGATGGCGGCATCGACACCGTGTCGGGAAACTGGCTGCAGCGTAATCTCAGCCGCCATGTCCGGACGCAAACACGCCTCAAGCATCGGCACACCTTCGCGCAGCGCTCGATACTCGGGCAGCGAACGCCCTGCTTGGCGCATAAACCAAATGGGATTCCGCTCTCTTCGCTCACCCTGATAGGCCGCAACCAGCAGTGAATCATTCGTAGCACCGACAACCAAAGGATGGCTCTTGGGCAATTTCACGTAACTATCATGCCAGGCCTTTGGGGCGTACCATCACCGGGTGGCCTTAGTTCTCATCGGTGCAAGTCACCAGGACCTTCCACTTTCGGAACTCGAAAAACTTGAACGTTTCACGGACGCCATTCGCGAAGCGCTGTTTGGGAGGGTTGCCAAGAGTTGCGGAATTTCTGGCGGAGTGATCATTTCGACTTGCAACCGCTTTGAACTTTATCTTGAAGCCGAACGTTTTCATGAAGCAGTCGACCAGACAATCGCATTGATCGCCGAAGTTACCGGGTTCAGTCTTGAATACTGCAGCCAGGTATTACGTGTCTCTTTTGAATCGACCGTCGTTCAGCATCTGTTCACACTTACTTCCGGACTAGATTCGATGATCGTCGGCGAAGTCGAAGTTGCCGGCCAGGTGCGCGAGGCGTTTAAGCAGGCACAGAAGAGAGGCGAGTCGACTTCTCGAATTGAGATTCTCTTTCAGAGAGCACTTGCAACTTCCAAGAAGGTAAAGACGTCGACGGATCTTGGAACTGCTGGCCGATCCATCGCGCACGTTGGACTGCAACTCGTTGAGAAGCGCCACTGGCCGCTTGCCGACAAGAAAGCCTTGATTCTCGGAACGGGCGCCTATGCGCGAGTGATCGTTTCAGCATTGCACTCCATGAACTGTTCAGAGATCGAAGTTTTTTCGGCTAGCGGACGAGCACGGCGATTCAGCGAGTCCCACGATACGCGGCCCGTCTCCAAAGATGGATTGAGTGCCGCGCTAGCCGAGGCCGACATAGTGATTGCGTGCAGTGGCAATGGCACTCACATGATTGATGCAGACATGCTAAAGCGATCTAGACCACATGGAGCTGTCTTACCGATTCTAGACTTAGCGCTCGCCTCCGATCTCGATGATGACGTATCGGCACTATCCTCGACTGATGTAATTAACTTGGAAGTCATTGGGGAAAACGCGCCGGATGAACACAGTGAATCAATCACGGCCGCGCGATCGATCGTGCAAGATGCTGTCCTCGAATTCGAAGCGGAGATTGCGACTCGTTCCGTAGAACCAGTAGTCGCCCTGATGAGAGCGCACGTCGGAGTACTCATTAGCGAAGAAACCGAACGGGTGCGACGACGGTCTGGCGATGAAGTTGCTGGAGAGGTCGCGCATGCACTTCACCGGGTGACGAATGCGCTTCTCCACACGCCCTCGATCAGAGCTCGAGAACTTGCTAGAACCGGAAATGAAGAAGACTACCGCCGGGCGATTCAGTTGCTGTTCGGAATCAATGTTGATGAAATGCACAATGCTTGATCGTTCACTTCGCCTGGGCACCAGAGGGAGCCTTCTGGCGCGCACTCAGTCAGGACTGTTCTCTGCGGCCTTCGCCAGTCTCTCAGGCGCAAAAATCGAAGAAATAATCATCAGGACCGAGGGCGATGATGTTTCAACCTCGCTGGTTAAACCGGCACGCCCTGGTGTTTTTGTAACTGCCTTGCGCTCCGCCCTTTCTCGCGGAGAAGTCGATTTTATCGTGCACTCATTTAAGGACCTGCCGTCGATGTTGGAACCGGGGATCACCCTTGCGGCCATCCCGCCCCGCGAAGATCCGCGCGACGTATTGGTCTCCAAAGCAGCAGTTTCCTTACAGGATCTTCCAGCAGGAGCCCGCGTCGGTACGTCTTCTCCACGTAGAACGGCTCGCATCGCCTTTCTCCGACCCGACCTGGTCATTCTCCCGATGCGCGGAAACATAGACACCCGGATTGGGAAAGTGATGAGCGGAGAGTTCGACGCGGCAGTTCTTGCCGCAGCCGGACTGAACCGCGTTGGTAGGAACGATGAAATCGTCGAGTACTTGTCCCTGGCCCAATTAGTCCCGGCACCGGCACAGGGCGCGTTGGCAGTGGAGTGTCGAAGCGTGGACACAGAGCTGGTTATGGAATTATCCGAATTGGATGACCCCGCAACGAGATTGTGCACAAGTGCAGAGCGAGCGGTCTTGGTTGGCATTGGCGCCACATGCGCAACTGCCATTGGCGCATTCGCGACTTTTAAAAACGGCACGATCACCTTGACAGCCGAACTGTCAGACCCCGCAACCAATGAACACCACCGGGTTGAGCGTCGTCTTGAAACTGTCAATCTAGACCAACACCAACTTGCGGAAGGACTTGGTCTCGCAGTTGCAGTGGAGATTCGTTCAACTCCCCTTGGACAAAGACTTAGTAATAAAGATGTCTAAACCAGTTCTTCTCATTAGAGGCGCCGGAAACGACGTCGACGCTCTCGCTCTTTCAAAACTCGGCCTAACCTCATTGATTGATCCGTATTTGGATATCGAAGTGAGCGCCGAAACCAGGGACGCTTTTGAGTTGCTGGATTTTCTTGTTGCCCAACACGGCCTGACTTGGTTAATCGCGACCTCAGTCAACGCGCTTAAATTCTGGATTGAGATCATTGGCCACGACCGACTTGTAGAAGCAATTTCAGCCCACCCCGAACTCCACTTTGCCGCGATCGGCAAAGCCACTGCGAAAGCACTTTCCGAACTCGGCGCCCACCCTGTTCTGACTCCTGAAGAGGCAACATCAGCTGCTCTCTCTGCGACTTTGCAAGATTTCCCGCCTGGCACAGCGATAATTCCAAGCGGAAACCTGGCCATGACTAATCTCCCCCGAGATCTTGAAGAAGTCGGCTGGACGGTTAGGTCAGGGATCGTCTACACAACCGCACCAAAAGTGGGCGAGCCGGAATCTGCCTCCATGGTGCGACGAAGCGAGGTTGCTGCCATTCTTCTGCGCTCGCCGAGCGCAGTACGAGCCTTTCTAACTCATGTGCCGAGCCTACAAATTCCAAAAGAGGTCGTGATTGTGTGCGCCGGACCTACCAGCGCTAAGGCGGCGACCGAGTTCGGAATTAGAGTGGATGCCGTGGCAACAGATCCAACCCCAGAGTCCGTTGCTGTCACAATCCACTCTCTCCTAGCAAGGCGGAACCATGGAAATCACTGAGCGACCACGTCGGCTAAGAGCCACCTCTGGAATCCGAGCGTTAGTCCGCGAAAACCGAGTATCAGCATCGTCCTTGGTTCTTCCCATGTTTATCCGAGAAGGGCTAACCGAACCGACTCCCATTCCTGGCATGCCTGGCGTGGTCCAACACAGCACAGAATCTTTCCAAGAAGAACTCGCCAAGTGCCTATCCCAAGGGATCGGAGGCGTAATGCTTTTTGGAGTTCCAGAAAGGCGCGATGCGGATGGCTCTGAGGCCCTAAACCCAGACGGAGTTCTATCCAGAGCTGTACGAGTTGCTCGCGCCGAGGCAGGCGATGACCTCGTGATAATGGCTGATCTCTGCCTCGATGAATTCACTGACCACGGTCATTGCGGAGTGCTCGATCTAGAAGGTCACGTGGACAATGACCGGACTTTGGGTATCTACGCATCGATGGCAGGGGTTTTGGCCGATGCCGGCGCTCAGGTCCTCGGCACTAGCGGCATGATGGACGGACAAGTTCGCGCGGTGAGGCAACATTTGGATTCAATCAGCCGATCTGATGTTCTGATTCTTGCCTATGCGGCAAAGTTCGCTTCTGCTTTCTATGGACCCTTCCGTAACGCAGTCGACTCACAGTTGACCGGCGATAGAAATACTTACCAGCAGGATCCAGCCAATGCCAAAGAGTCACTTCGCGAAATACGGCTGGATGTTTCAGAAGGCGCGGACATCATCATGGTGAAACCGTCGCTGTCCTATCTCGATGTATTGCAGGCGGCCTCGCAAATGGTAGACGTTCCTACGGCCGCCTACATCGTCTCGGGTGAGATGGCGATGATTGAAAGTGCCGCGGCCGCCGGCTTCCTTGATCGCGAGCGCGCCATCCTTGAAATTCTGACATCGGTTCGAAGAGCTGGTGCCTCAGTTATTTGCACCTACTGGGCTCTTGAAGCAGCTCGCCTGCTGAAAGACGGATCGGCATGAGCACCAACCGATCAATTGATTTATCGGAAGCCTGGCACGAGCGGGCTAAACGCGTTATTCCTGGCGGTGTTAGTTCGCCAGTAAGGGCTTTTGCCGCAGTTGGCGGAACTCCTCGGTATTTCGTTCGGGGTAAAGGTTCAAGAATCTTTGATATTGATGGAAACGAATACATCGATTTGGTGGGCTCCTGGGGTCCGATGATTGTCGGTCATGCTCATCCCACAGTTGTAGAACGAGTCTTGGAATCCGCAGCCAAATCCTCATCTTTTGGCGCGCCAGGACCCAATGAAGTTCTACTCGCAGAGGAGATCAACCGGCGCGTTCCAGCGGCAGAACGAGTGCGATTTGTTTCGTCTGGGACTGAAGCGGTAATGACGGCTGTGCGCCTGGCACGGGCAGCCACCGGCCGCGACGTCATCGTAAAGTTCGCCGGCTGCTATCACGGTCACTCGGATGCGCTCCTAGTGCAGGCCGGTTCGGGCGTAATCACACTTGGTCTGCCCAACTCCCCAGGAGTGACCAAAGGTCAGGCGCAAGACACCGTGGTTCTTCCCTACAACGACCAGGCAGCAATCAAAGAACTTTTCGCGGCACGAGGCCATGAAATTGCGGCCGTGTTGACGGAGGCAGTTCCCGCGAACATGGGTGTCGTCCCACCTCTAGCCGGATTTAATTCTTTTCTGGCAGAAACTTGCAAGCAGAATGGCTCTCTACTCATTCTTGATGAGGTAATGACTGGATTCAGAGTTTCCCAAGGCGGTTGGTGGGGCTCGGTAGAAGCCACCGAGAGCTGGACACCAGATCTCCTAACTTTCGGAAAGGTAATTGGTGGCGGGTATCCGGTAGCAGCGGTGGCCGGACGCGCAGCCATAATGGATCAGCTTGCTCCGCTAGGTGCTGTCTATCAAGCAGGCACTTTGAGTGGGAATCCAGTTGCTACCGCAGCCGGTCTGGCAACTCTGGAACTCTGCGACGCAAATCTCTATCAGACACTCGATAAGAGAGCAGCTGAGGTGGCGCAGGCGGTTTCCTCGGCGTTGAGCGCTTCGGGAGTTGCCCACCAGGTGCAGAACGCTGGAAATCTATTCTCTATTTTTTTCCACGAAGCACCTGTCGTAAATTTTGAAAATGCTCAGCGTCAGGACACAAAGGCATTCGCCGCATTTTTCCACTCGATGCTCAATAGCGGAGTTTCGCTACCGCCATCGGCGTTTGAGGCTTGGTTTGTATCCGGCGCCCATACAGATCGCGACATCGAAGAAATTTCCGCTGCTGCTCAACTCGCAGCCAAGGCATCGGCAGCCACACAACGCTGACATTCCCAATGCGGCAGTTGCTAACTGACGTTGACTGAAATCGTGTGCCAGCCTTGTGCACCATTTGGATCGGGCGGAGTTATCGTGCTTGATTGCAGGGCCCCAGTTCCATCTGTGGCTCGAACCGAGATTTCCGTTGCTCCTGGCTTCGCTTCCCAATTAATCCACCACTGACGCCAGGTGGTTTTAGCCAGTTCCGGCCCCAACGTCGCCTCGCGCCACTGCGCGCTCTGTCCGTTGCCGACTCGTACCTCTACTCGGGAGATCCCACGAGTAGGCGCCCAAGCGACCCCGGCAATCGCAACATTTCCAGCTTTAACGCTCGTGCCGCTACGGGGTGTATCAATGCGAGATTGCGTCTTTATTGGCGCCAGCGCGGACCAGCCGCGCGGAACCCAATAGCCCTGCTTCAGGTCGAAACGCGTCAGTTCGATACGGGTGAGCCACTTGGTTGCCGAAACATAACCATATAGGCCTGGAACGATTATCCGTGCCGGGTATCCGTGATTCAACGGAAGCGGCTCTCCATTCATTCCAAATGCGATCATTGCATCGCGTCCATCAAGGGCCGCCAGCGGAAAGCCAGCGGAGAATCCGTCGGATGAATATCCCATGATTTGATCTGCTTTGGCGCTCGGTCCCACTTCTTTGATCAGGTCATCTAGCCTGATTCCAAGCCAACGCGCATTTCCAACCAGGTAGCCACCCACTTCATTTGATACGCAGGAGATGGTGTCGTCCAGTTCGAATACGGGTCTCTGCGACAGCTCGCTGTATGTGAATTCACGAGGTTTCTTAACCATCCCATCAATTCTGAGACGCCAGGTATCAATTGAAATATTTGGCACCGTAAGAGCAGTATCAATTCGATAAAAGTGGCTATTCGGGGTGAATAGAGTGGATAAGCCGGGCACAGTAGCTGCGGGATCAGCAGGTGGCGGAGGAAGAAACTTAAGTGGTCTTGGCAGCGCAATGTTGAGCCTTTGCAACTGCACACTGGCCCGATCCCCTAGAAATTTGCTGACTCCAGCGGCAGCCACGGTTCCGACGCCAATCAACGTGAACGCTTTGAACAATTCGCGCCGGCTTAATCCGTCTTGATCATGGCTGACCCCGGCGCGTTTGAGGCTAAACCAATGCAGAATCAAGATGGCCGTCGCACCCGCAGCAAGCGAGGGAAGTAATGATAGAAGCGATGCGCCGGCGTCGAAGAGCGCGGCGGCTCCCGCAATCGCGATCAATGTGGTCACAAGGCCGTAGGCCAGTCTTTGATTTCCAGAGGCTGAGATCCGGCCAATCAGCATGGCAAGAATCAGGACCACCACGAGAATACTGAAAACCAACGCGGTCTTGTCGTTTACTCCGAATGTCTTTATTGCAAATTTCTTTACGGCGGCCGGAACATGATCGATTATCCGATTGCCAAGCGAGACAATGGGATTATTGAGACCATTCCTTAGTGCGGCAACAAGTTGCGCGATAGCCAGGCCTGCAATCACGGCGATCAGGCCAATGACCTCGCCTAGGCCTCGATGCCCACCTGCTCGCATGGCGTCACGCTAGCGGAGACCGCAACATCGCGCGCGTCCAGGGCACTATTTTGCTTTCTTACGCCCAAGCGGCTTGCGCTCTGGTCTGCTCTTTACGGAACTGCTCCGTACATTCAGCTCGGGTTCAAAGACGACGTCTCGCGGGGCTGAGTCATCACCACCGATTCGCTCTATGAGCATTCTGGCAGCGGCGGTGCCCATCTCATAGGTTGGTTGGCGTACCGTCGTAATCGACGGCGTAACAACATCTGCCCAAGGAAGTTCGTCGAAGCCAACGATGCTTACATCTTCCGGTATGGCGACGCCGTGATCGACTAGTGCGTGCAGAGCACCGGTGGTCATGCGGTTATTTGCAACAAAGATGGCATCAGGAGGGTCAGCCAATTCAAGGACCTTAACTACTGCGTCGTAGCCCCCTTGCTCTTTGAAGTCAGCAAAATGCTGTAGGGCGGGATCCGGCTCTACCCCTGCGACAGCCAGCGCCTCAAGATATCCGGTTAGTCGTTCTCGTGCAGTAGTGGCACCGTGAGTTCCGGTAATGCAAGCAACTCGACGCGCCCCTGAAGCGAGCAGATGGTGTGTTGCGGTTCTGGCGCCGGAACGGTTGTCGACGCGAACCGAGTCTGTAGGTATCGGTAACTGCCGATCAAGCGCTAGGACTTTAATTCCACGCTCCTGAAGCGGCGAGATGTCCGTCAACTCCGCCGAAGCTGGGCTGATGATGATTCCGGCAACCCGCTGAGCTGCGAGCATCGCGATGTAATCTCGCTCTTTTCCAAGGTCCTCGTCGGCGTTGCAGACCATCACGGCGAAGCCGGCTCGACTGGCCGTGTCTTCTACACCGCGGCAGACGGAGGTGAAAAAGGGATTTTCGATATCGGAGATAATTAAGGCCACAACCGATGTCGCTTGAGTCCGAAGTCCTCGAGCCACCAGGTTCGGCCGATAGTTGAGTTCTTGAATGGCTCGCAGTACCCGTTCGGTGAGGGTCTGGTCGACCTCGCCTGACTTATTGAGGACTCGGGATACCGTTGCAGTGGAAACGCCGGCAGCTTTAGCCACATCCCGCATTGTCACCACAGCGCACTCCCCACTCCGAATTTCCTACACCTTGAAGGCATGATTGATTGATAATTATTTACTATGCATCCCTATCTTCGGGCGTATCTGCGCGCGATGGTCGACAAAGCCACGGCAGCGACGAGAATGCCTCCCTTGAAAATGTATTGCCAAAAAGTTGGGGTTCCCAATTGGCTGAGCCCATTGAAGCCTACATTTACAATTAATACGCCGATTAGCGTTCCGACAATGTGAAATTCTCCGTCGCGCAGCGTGGCCGAACCCAAAAATACCGCCGCAAAGGAGTCCATAAGATAACTGTCCGCCGCACTAACAGTTCCACTTCCGAGCAGCGAAGCCAACATTATCCCGGTCAGGGCGGCACAGAGGCCAGCGATTACAAAAGCTGAAATCTTGGTGCGGTCCGTGCGAATTCCGGCGAGCCGGGCTGCGTCACGGTTTCCACCTACGGCCTGAATGCGCTGACCAAGCGGGGTGCGATTCAGTACGACCCAAAGAAGTCCAAGGATAAATGCCATCAGCCAGATGGGATTGGGCAGGCCCGCGATTTTGCCAAGGGCCAGGTGAGGGAATGACTTGGGTACGGCGACGATTGGGGAACCAGCCGTATAACCAAAACTCAGCCCTACTACGACAGTACCGATACCTAGCGTCGCCACCACGGCGTTCACGCGAGCCTTGGTAACGACAATTCCGTTCACGGCCCCAATTCCGCCGCCGATTAGAAGGGTGATGAATGCGGCAAGGAATAACGGCAGACCCTGTCTTACGATCAAGCCGGTAACAAGTACGCCGGCCAAGCTAGCCACATAGCCGATACTGAGGTCGAACTCTCCTACTACTAGAACGATGGTCAATCCGGAGGCAATGATTGCAGTAAGCGAGGACTGATTTACGATGTTGATTAGGTTCTCACTGGTGAAAAAGGCGCCGTTCGGCACGAAGACACCGAACACAATGAGCATGACGGCCATGGCAACGAGCGTTCCGTATTTAGAGAGAAGCACTAGGCCCTGCCGTGATCCGCTCGAGTTTTTCCAGATCCGATGTCGGCGGTCGCTGCCCTCGACATCCTCTGTTGGAACATTTTGAGTGGTCACTGGCGTTCGTCCTTCCTAGTGAAACTAAGTGCGATCATGCGTTCAGTCGTAATCTCAGAACCCTTTAACTCGGCATGAACCCGACCCTCGACCATGACAATTACTCGGTCGCATAGACCAACCAACTCTTCTACGTCCGAAGAGATGGCAAGAATGGCGGTCCCTTTTGCCGCAAGTTCACGAATGACCCTGTGGATCTCGAAACGAGCTCCAACATCGACACCTCGTGATGGTTCGTCGAGTATGAGGAGACTAGTGCTACGTGCCAACCATCTGGCGATCACCGCTTTCTGCTGGTTTCCGCCAGACAAGGAACCGATCAGTTGGCGCATATCAGCCGTATTAACAGTGACTTCTTTAGCAAATTTCGAAGCTCGAATACGTGCGTGCCTCGGCCGCAAGAGAGGCAACCAGCGAGAAACAACGGATGCCGCTAATGATGAAATGGTGATATTAAAAGCAATTGATCGATCAGCAAAAACGGCCTCGGACCGTCGCTCTTCCGGCACGAATCCAATGCCAGCCGCAGCGGCGTCCGCAGGCTCACGGAAATGCGTCTTCTTGCCGTTTAAACGAACCTCACCAGCAGTCGCATGAGATTCTCCGTAGATTATTTTGGCAAGTTCGGTTCGGCCCGCGCCAACCAATCCGGCCAGGCCCAGAACCTCCCCCTCATGAACTGAGAGCGAGACATTGCGCAAAAGTTTCTTATCCGAAACTCCTTTAACGTCCAATACAACTCTTCCGTGCAGTTGTGATTCCGGGATCTGCGCTTCCACTACGTCACGACCGACGATGGCTCGGACCAGGTCGGGCTTTGTCACTTCGCCGCGCGTGGCACGGCTGACGACTTTGCCATCCCTAAACACGGTGATGTCATCACACAGTTCTACAACTTCATCGAGCCGGTGGGAAACATAAATCACCGCAACATCATTTGCCACGAGATCACGCACGACAGAATGCACACGTTCCACTTCAACCGCAGAAAGCGATGCGGTCGGCTCATCCATCGCGATAAGAACTGCATCTCTCATGAGTGCCCGGCCAATCAGAACCAGCCATTGATCAGCGGTACTCAGATCATCAATGTCCGCACTCAGCGGAAAACGCATGGCAAGCCTCGTACGCACCCCTTCGGCGCGACGTCGAAGCGAACGCCAATCGATCACCCCGAGGCGCGTTTGCGGAGCGATTCCGAGCGTCATGTTTCGAAATACGTCGAAACCCGGAACCAAGCTCACTTCTTGGTGAATAAACGCTAGCCCTAAGCCTGAAGCATCATGCGGATCCGCGATAACAACCGGTTTACCTTCAATGAACACCTCACCAGAATCAGGGGAAACCACTCCGGCCAGGCATCTGACGAGGGTCGATTTGCCGGCACCATTTGCGCCTATAAGTCCATGCACAAATCCGCGCCGAATGGCCAGGGAAACCCCATCGAGGGCATAAACACCGCCATAGTGTTTGCTGATATCCCGTACCTCGAGCCAGGCATGCTGGCTCGAGGTACGGGCAGAAAGTACCGGTGACAGCGTTGAGTCATTCATGACTTCGTCTCCATCCTCGTACTCTCCTAACAGCCTGTTTGTCTCTAGCTCAAGGCTTCTGGGTGCGAAGCCAAGAACGCAGCGATGGTGTCAGAATCAACTAGAACGCCAGGAACTTCAATCGTCTTTGGTGTCCAGCTCGCCCCAGCCGTAATGGCTTGTGACGTTACATCGAACATCGTCTTGCCTTCTAGGACGCCATCTTCATAAACGGTCGCCGTAAGGCTTCCATCCTGAACAGCCTGGATCGCTGTGCTGCTCCCATTGATTCCATAGGTCTTCACATCAGTGCGGCCCAATTGCTTCAATGCTGAGATGGCACCGAGCGTGGGGTCTTCCCAGCAACCCCAGATTGCCAAGTTGCCAGAGCCCTTAGGATGCCCAGCTAGCCATGCGGTTGCGTACTTCGCGCCATCTTGGAGGAATCCAGGAATGTTGACTTCGTTCTTCGTAACCTTAATTCCTGGCTTGTCTTTGAGCATTTGATCGAAGATGCCCTCTCGGTCGCGGCAGACCTGGCCAGTGCGGTAGGTGAGCGCTAGGACACTGCCCTTATCGCCCATATCAGCCAACAGTTTTGCGGTGGCGGGCTGGGCAAATGGTGCGCCATCTCCGGTTGTCATAACGACTCCGTCGCCCAGTCCACCACCCCAAGTGGCAACTGGAATCCCCGCAGCCTGAGTTGCTGCAAGGCCAGCGCCAAGTGAAGTTGTCGGGAATACCAAGTCAAAAACCATTGAAGCCTTCTTGGCAACAAAATTCTTGATGGCTGCGTTGGCTTGATCTGCATTGCCCTGCGCATCGACAACTTCCACTGTCCATCCCGCCGCCTCAGCTGCTGCGGTAGCACCCTTGATTACACGGGCGTTATTGGCATCGGTGGCGGTAATAGAGACAATTCCAAGTAATTTCTTCGCTTCAGGCTGCGCTGCTGAGCTAGATGAACTTGAACTGCTGCAGCCAGCCAAGAGCAGGGCTGACGCCACTGCCACAGCGGCGACAGATTTATTTAGAATCTTCATGTTGGATCCTTTCTCAGAAATTTGTAATGAGCGTTATATGGGAACCAGGGAACTGATTGTGGGAGCGTCATAGCCAATTTCAATAGGCAACCCCCGAAACCAGAATGACGTTTGCGTACGAAGTGAAATCCCCCGTACGGATAACGCCCCGAGCATCCGAAGCCAGCCGCTTGAACTCCACGTGAGGAACTGATATTCCCGTTGCATCGGGAAAGTATTCGCTCACCTGAGTCGACCTATCGGGATGACTGCGCATCACTTCTTCAGCGAAATAGAACTGTTCTACTTCGAGTTCGATCGCCAGCAACTCTGCGATTTCGAGTACGGTTGGCACGGTAGGCCGCTGCGATAGGTCGATGCACGGAACACCCCTCGGTATCGGGAATCCGGCGTCAGAAATCACCAATCGGTCGTAATGTCCCATCGACGCAACAAGTGCTGACACGTCGCGATTGAGGATCCCGGTCTTCTTCATTACTGCTCCATCTGGGCTATAGGGCGACGACTCATGACGTTCTCAGCGAGGTGCAGTTCAGCAACAGCCAAATTGTCTGAAGTTCGCCAGGACGGGTGGCGATTGAAGGTTTCGTTCTCGTGCACGATCACTATCCGCTCGGTGGAACCGGCAACCGACACCATTTCATCAATTGATAGCAGGTTGTTCCAGGCGCTTCCGCCGCCAAAACCAATCGCTACGTATTCCCCGCTCCGGTCGACCCCTTCAGCATTTTCATAGGTGTATAGATTGTCTCCGGCCAAAACCCAGTTCGCCTTGGGTGTCGAGACGATCACGTACTGGGAACCATCCGAATGGGTGTCGAACGCCGGACGCAGATGCAAGCCGGGAAGTACGTTGTCCAATCCACCGTCAACCAGTGTTAGCCGACCCGTCTCTGCTAATTCGGCCAGATACATAACATCCGCGGGATCTAGGGCTCCTGTAAGCGACGCGAATTTCGACCCCTTGTCTAGAGCCCATTGGCAGCGTTCAATCTCACGACGCTGTATGTAGATGTGGGCATTTGGAAACTTGGAGAGATTGCCGATGTGGTCATAGTGCGCATGGGTGAGGATGACCGTGTCGATCTCTTCAGGAGAAACACCGACTTTGGCCAAGACGGCATCCGCGTCCTGCCAATCGGTTACACCGTACCGATCGCCTAACTCTCCACCGTAAGTTTCCTTGTCATAACCAACGTCGACTAGGACACGATGACCATGCCCTTCAAGGTAGACATACGAGTAGGGGAATAGCCTCGTGCCTTCATTCCAATGGGCATAAAGAATGCAGCCGACGGGCTGTTCGAGACAGTGTGCGTACTCCAACATCCAGATAGACCACTCAGCCATACTGAACCCCCGAATCAATAACGCGACCTTCAGGTACCAATTCCGAAGGCCACAGAATTTGGCATGATCTACGCAAACTCTTGTAGGCGGTTCGAAGACCACTCGCGGTTTCGGCGGTCATGCCATTGGCCGATGCAACCTGAGCCCACACGCCCAACTGGTTTAGGGCGGAGGCGATCGGTTCGGCAACAAGGACTTCGACCTGGCTATCTCGATGCTCATCAATCATTTGAGCGCTCCTGCGAGAATGCAAACTGAGATCACTTGCCACTGCGGGAACTCGCTCCCTGCTTGACTCATCTATCGCCAGGGATGCAAGACCAATCATGAGCCGCTTGACATGCTTGAGAATTGGTAGAACGTCTTGAGCCAGACGCTTAAGTTCTGTCGGCAAGTCAGCAGCGGGCATCCATCGCTCAGCGTGACTATGCGCCAGCGGAAACGTCGGTTGTTCAAGCGAGTGATTAGTCATGACTCTGCCGAAACGTGGCGATTCTCGGCCATGAAACGCAGGACTTCTTCAGCAACCGGAGAAGACTGCGCGCCACCACGTCGAGTAACCGAAATGCTGGCAGCAACGATGGCCATCCTGGTAGCGGCTATTAGCGTGTCTCCGAGTGCCAGCCTGGCAGCAAGATATCCGCAGAGAGTATCGCCAGCACCGATTGTGTCAATTGCGGTGACCGTCGGAGCAGGGATTGTCACCAAATGATCTCCGTCCAGAACATATGCTCCTTGAGATCCCCGGGTGATAACTACATCACAGCCGGACAAGCGATCGTGAAGTTTCACTGCTCTTTCGATCATAGAACCGTGTTCGCCAGCCAAAGCGGCAAATTCAACTTCGTTGGGAACAATCACGTCAACAAGCCCCGAAAATTGAGCTACCGAAGTCGCCGGGGCGGGATTAAGAACCACTCTAACGCCGACTTCCTTTGCGATTCTGGCCGCTGCCAAAGCCCCATCTACGGGGAGTTCCAACTGCAGCAGTAGAACGTTCGACGACTGAATCAAACCTTTGTGGCGCTCGACGAAAAGATGATCTGCTCCATCGTTTGCTCTCGGCACAATAATGATTGAGTTTTCGCCCCCACTTTCTACAACTGGCAGACCCACCCCGGTTCCGGCGTCGCGATCTCGCTCGACACCGACCAACAAAATCTGCTCGTCACTTAGTGCCTGGATAAAAAGATCGCCGAAGTCGTCTGTGCCCACACGACCAAGCATTCGCGCAGAGACACCAGCTCTAGATGCGGCAACTACTTGATTAAAACCCTTACCGCCAAGCGCAGTCGCAAACGAATCGCCGCGAAGAGTTTCACCGGGCACCGGCCGCCTGGGCGCATAAGCAATAAGGTCCATCATGAAACTGCCGAATACGGCGACCGTGGCGCTCATAAAGATCCCAATTCAGCACTCGAGCTAGAAGCTGTGCGAGCGCCCAAAGCCCCACCCGGATGACGAATCCCAAAATCAGTTGCAGTGAAATTTCTAGCGGCCATTAAGGCAGAAGCGAGAACATCGCCAATGACCATGGTGACAGTCGTCGATGAAGTGGGAGCAAGATTCAAAGGATCTGCCTCTCTGGGAACCGACACGTCCACTACCGCAGTTGAAAGCCGGGCGAGGAGTGAATCCGCCCTCCCTACAACAGCGATTATCGGAACTCCGATTCCAATGGCGAACTCCGCGAAAGCACACACCTCGGTGGTACTGCCTGAGTTTGAAATCGCAATCATGACGTCGCCAGGCAATACGACCCCGGAATCTCCATGCAGCGCCTCAACCGAGTGGATAAAGAAAGCCGGACTGCCGGTACTGGACAAGGTTGCCGCGATCTTCTGTCCGACCAGTCCGGATTTGCCGATCCCAGTAACCACGATTCTGCCTTCGCAGCCGTAGAGAATCGGAAAAGCGCTTTCAATTTGGGCATCCAGACGCTGAGAAAATCCCACTAAAGCGGCAATTTCGAGGTCAAAGGCGCTACGTGCAGCGTCTAGAGCTCGCTGGCGAATATCGCCGAGAGCTGCCCACTCACCACTCATTATTAATCCTCTGTAATCGATTACGTACTCGTTTACACAAAGTACGACTAACTCTGGTTTCCGTCAAGAGGTTGGCCCCTTCTTGCCTCTAGGTTCTTCTCTCCCCGCGCCGGCGTTATAGAACCGATCCAACGCTCACCCAGGCACATCCAGTATCAGTGCCTCGAAATTCGATAGCCTCGTTGACCATGCGGGGCATCTATTTCGAACAGTTTCACGGGCCGGTTGGCGTAAAAGAGTTGCCCGACCCGACTCTCTCGCCAGGCGGGGTCGTTATCCGAGTCGACGCCACGGGGATTTGCCGCAGTGATTGGCACGCCTGGGCCGGGCATGACCAAGAGGTGTCATTGCCCCACGTGCCGGGGCACGAATTGGCGGGCACGATCGCGGCCGTTGGCTTGGAAGTTCGGCAGTTTGCCCTGGGCGATCGAGTTACCGTTCCGTTCGTTTGCGGATGCGGTCGTTGCGAGTTCTGCCTTCAAGGCAATTCCCAGGTCTGCCCCACCCAGACTCAGCCTGGCTTCACGCATTGGGGATCGTTTGCCGAGTTCGTAGCGATCGATAACGCCGACTTCAACCTCATCCGTATTCCTGAGGCGGTGAGCATGGTTGCCGCAGCAAGTCTGGGCTGCCGTTTTGCAACTGCTTTCCGCGGACTATCGGAGCGGGCGAAAGTACAGCCAGAGGAATGGGTTGCGGTGATCGGCGCCGGTGGCGTTGGACTTTCGACCGTAATGATCGCAAAAGCTTTTGGGGCACGGGTGATCGCCGTCGATGTCGCCGAAGAACCTTTAGATAGGGCGCAAGAGATTGGCGCCGACATCACTATCAACGGACGTGAAACTGATCCGATAGAAGCGATCTTGCAACTCACCGGCGGTGCACACATCGGCATTGATGCGGTCGGCTCTGAAGTCACTGCCAGACAATCAATCCTGTCTCTGCGACGCCGAGGCCGACATGTCCAAATCGGATTGCTTCCATCGATTGGAGGATTGCCTAGAATTCCGATGGATCGCGTCATTTCATACGAACTTGATTTGTTGGGCAGTCACGGCATGGCAGCAAAGGACTATCCAAGGATGCTTTCCCTTATTGAGCAGAACTTGCTCCGCCCCGATCTACTGGTATCTCAAGTAGTCAATCTTGAACAGGCGGCAGTCCAACTCGTAACTCTTGATCAGCACCCCGCAAACGGTATGACAGTTTTGGATCCTTGGCTTCGATGAATTAAAGAGAATCGGAGCCAGTAGGATTTGTTGCCTAGAGAAATGGAATTACTGTGGAACTAAGAACACTTGGACAGGGGCTCGAAGTCTCAGCAGAAGGTCTTGGCTGCATGGGCATGAGTGAGTTCTACGGTGCATCCGACGAGAATGAGGCCATCGCCACCATTCATCGGGCACTCGATCTCGGCGTCACTTTTCTTGATACTGCAGACATGTATGGTCCTTTCACCAATGAACGTCTGGTTGGACGGGCAATTGCCGGTAGGCGCGAGGGAATAGTCCTGGCCACGAAGTTTGGCAACGAACGTCGCGAAGATGGAACTCGAATCGGTATTAATGGAAGGCCGGAGTATGTGCGAAGCGCCTGCGATGCGTCCCTCCAACGACTTGGCGTTGATCAGATCGACCTCTACTACCAGCACCGAGTGGATCGATCGGTCCCAGTCGAGGAAACTTGGGGCGCCTTAAAGGAACTTGTTGCAAGCGGCAAAGTGCGACACCTAGGCATTTCGGAAGCGGCTCCAGAGACAATTCGCCGTGCACATGCCGTCCACCCCATCACTGCGTTGCAGACGGAATGGTCGCTTTGGACAAGAGATGCCGAAGAAAACGGCGTTCTGGCCACAGTTCGAGAACTTGGGATCGGCTTCGTTGCCTACTCCCCGCTCGGACGTGGATTCTTATCCGGCCAGAT
>Ga0307375_10002595_pt1 | contig 18373 bp, 17 predicted proteins | sample TR1MG_FD_202531 | JGI IMG/M metagenome (GOLD analysis project Ga0307375, IMG submission 202531) | Soil microbial communities from Risofladan, Vaasa, Finland - TR-1 | ecosystem: Environmental > Terrestrial > Soil > Coastal area > Acid sulfate soil | place: Finland: Risofladan, Vaasa | collected... | reverse complement strand
CTTGTCAATCTATGATAATAATAACCTTCTTTACCATCAATATCTATTGGAGTAAGTGTTGTTTTTTCTGCATTAACCCTATTGTGAAATATAATTGGGGTTTCAATATTCTTTCCTGTTAATCCCAGTGTGCCTTGCAATATGGTATCTATTGCCTTTTTTGTTTCTTCTTTAGTTTTGTAAAAATTGTCTTTTACCATCCAAGAAATAATAGTTGAGTTACTAGAATAGCTTTTTAATACAATAGTTACTTCTTTCTCATCAAAAGAAGGTGCTTCTTCAACAATTCCATCTTTTGCTATACATACAAACCTAATATTAACAACATAGTCAGGTTGTTTCATAATACTTCCCTTACGGGAACCCAAAATGTTTTTCTCCCATAATTGACAAGGAGTTTCACCTAGTGTTGAATCGCTAATCTTGAAATCTTTTGTTTCAAGCCAAACTACTCCCAAATCCTTTTTTACTTTTAAAAAGAATTGAAATTGATTACTAGCAATTTGACTTTTAGACATTTTAAGTATGTTCATATTATATATTTCTTTTTTACAATTAAAAGTCCTTCTGGAATATTATACACAAAACGAAAGACACAAAAAAGACGATGTAGGAATTTCCTGCATCGTCTCACATCAATAATATTTTAAAATTAAAAACTATACGCCCATGCCACCAGCATCTAATTGCCCCTCTTCTTGTACGGGCTGTTGTGGCTTTGCAATTCCAGGTTTGGTTGGAGTCTTAGGAGCTAATAGAGGATTTACAGGTAGAGGTTTAGTTCTGTTTTTATATTTTTCTGCAAAACCAACTTCTGTTAATCCTTGATCTAAAATCTCTATATCTCCAAATTCTGGGACATCTGCTTCCATTAAATCTCTTAATAGATTTTCGTTAGCTTTATGACTACAGCCTTCTCCATTAGGATTGTCTACAACCCTAACGTCCATCTCTCCAGTTGCATAATCAATAGTAGCTCTAATCTTAATAAGTTTTCCTGCTGCTAGTTTTATAATTTGCATCTTAATCTCCCTTAAATTATTTTTTCCATTATACAATAACGTTCAATATAATATGATGGCAATCCTGCATTTAAACCATAATCTCCTTTAGAAGAAACTATTGCTGTTAACATTCCAACAACCTTCCCATTACTAACTTTTACAATTGGACCACCACTATTACCAGGAAATGCAGATAAATCAACAAACATATATTTAGGTGCTTCTTTGTAAGTATATATAGTTTTATCTAGACTTCCGATTGTTCCAAGAGTTACATTATTTTCAAAACCATGAGGACTACCAACAGCTAATATTTCTTCTCCAACATTAATTTTTGTATCAATTCCAAAAGAATTACAAGGAACATTACATCTTAAAACTGCAATATCCCATGCAGCATTTAAGCTAACTAATTGCGCATCGTACTTTTTACCATTCTGAACCAAGAATATCTTGATCATACCAGAAATATCATTAGAATCAAGTCCTTTTTCAGTATTTTTATTATATTTTTTTACTACATGGGCACATGTCAGAAAAGTGTTTTCTGCAACACAAAAAGCAGACCCAACTTCTTTCACGTTATTATAAATGTCATAACTTTCCACCATAAACGTTTTTGATAATGATTCCGATACAACTTCAACGCGACTTCTAGTTTCTGTTTGGGCAATTCTAGAAACCCATACTGCTTTTATTCCTTTACTCTGAAGATCGCTTTTTAATTTAGTAGCCATTTCAAAAGTGTCTCTTATGTATGTACCTCCTGGAACTCTTATCTTCCATTTTTGATGTTCGTGCTGAGATGGAGTAGACATACGGGCAAGTATATCTAAATCTCTTTCTCTCCTTTTATAAAGATCTCCCTCTTCTTTATAAGATTTAGAAATATCTTCTCCGCTAGACCAATCCCCTCCTCCACCTGGTAATTTATATTTTTTACCATTTAAAATGTCTTGAATGGTAGTTACGTTATTGGTTGGAATGATAGATTTTTGTGTTAATGGGGATAATCCTGTCCCGGGAGCAAGGATTTCAGGCATGAAAGTCCTAGCTTCTTTAACCATTGATTTATTTTTCGCAGTATCCATACGTGTACTTTTTCTTAACACTATGGAAAAAATCCTTTAATGACTAGATTTCTATAAAACTATCGTCACTATCGTCACTATCGTCACTATCTTGGTTATCTATGAAAATATTTTTAATGGATTCATCTAAATCAGATTCGTCAACAGGATTATTATCTCCGGTAGGATCTATAAACTTTACTCCACGATTCTTAATTACATCTGATTCTGGCAAAATAGAATTTTTCATATTAACTTTAGTAATATTATTTTCTCCAGTAGCTACAAATGCCGCTGTTCCCATTCTTTGTGAAATATCTAGCTTGCTTTCGTCTACCAAAGATTCAGGAACGCTTTCCTCTTCTTCCATTTGCTTTAATGCTTCAATTGATGCCCTTGTTGCTTCCGATTCTTGAATTTCACCAGCCATATTATTAATAGATTTACTTTCTATTGGTCCATTTGGTGTCATAACAACAATTTTTGAGTCTTCTTCTTTTGATAGTTCTTTAGGAACTGTAAACTTATTAGAACGTTTTACTGGCTTTATTGGCTTTATTGTTTTAACGATAACATCTTTTTCTTTTTTGGCTGTTTTTGTTTTTGTTGTTTTTTCTTTTTTATCTGTTTTTTTAGGACGACCCATTTTCTTTACAGATTTCTTAGAAGGAATAACTAAAGAATCTTCGTCAACTATATTTTTAGATGATGTTGGCATATCTTCAATCTCTTCAACCATAACAATATTTGTTTCAGAAGATGTTGAATTAACAGGCTTATCACATTTTTGATAAGTATGAACAACTGTAGATTTAACTTCTAAAGGCTTATCGTTTTTAGGAGCCTTACATTCAGATTGCGCAGGCTGCGCAGGCACTTGAACTATACTTTCATCAATAACGGAAATTAGTTTTGCATTCTTTAGAGTGACTAATTCGCGCATTTGCGCTTCATTATTTATTTCAATATGACGCGCTATACTATTTGGATATAGTTCTGGTTTAGAACTATTTCCGCGTAAAATTATACCAATTGTATTAAACGTAATTGTAGAATCTGTTAATCCATTAATTGTAACTCTCATAATATTATCCTTTCTAACTATAATCCTGTAATCACATTATACAGAATCTTTCAAATTATCTAAAGATATATTACGAGAATCAAGTTTTTTTCTAATATCTGACATAAACTTAATACGTTCACCACTAGAAAGCTGAGCAGCATTTATAAGACTACTGATTTCGTTATTAGCAGCAGTAAGATTATTAGGATCGAAATTATCCCAGAAATCTTTTAATACTTTAGAAACTCTAGCCTCATCTATTTTTTTTTTGAATCTGCAACAACTATTGGGAAATCATATACGCTTTTTGCCTGAGGTTTTAGATTATCTCCCGTAATATCCTCTACGGGAAATTCTGGTTGTGGTTCTTCTGGAATAATATCTTCGTCTTCCTCGTCTTCCTCATCTTCTTCATAATTAAATATATCGTCTTCCTCATTTTCTTCATCTAATAATGCATTTTCTTCGGTATTAGTTGAAACAGCCATACCCTCTGGATCAAATGCAAAAGTCGCCTCATTTTTAGAAAAGTTTATCTGAATTGCATTTTCTGAAACATTTATTCCAGTCTTATCGGTAATAAAATCTACAAGACCTTTCAATAAATCTTCCCTCTCCATAGCTTCCGCATGAGGACTAAGTGTCACTTTACCAACTGTCATAGGAGTTCCACCGGCATCTACATCTTCACTTTCTATATTTGTAAATATAGAAGATTCGTCGGAATCCATTCCACCATCATCGGTGAAATATTCATCCCCTACTAGTAACAACCTAATTTTGGAATCAATAGAGCCAGATAAAACTTGTGAAAAATTACTTACGTCAATTTTACCTTCAAGATTAGGTCTAATCTCTAGAACTTTTTCTAGCGCAGCTTCTCTAATTTCTTCTTCATTATTAAAAGAATCTGGATCAAATGCCAACTCCATATTTATATGTGGCATTGGGGTTTGTCCTTCTTTATTTCTCGTAATAAACATTTTACGTGGAATTTCTTTTTCTAATTCCTTTTCTGTATCTTCCTCTTCAATTACATCAATTTGATCGTCAAGATTGCCAGAAAAATCTTCATCTGGAATTACGCCTTCCTCTTCAGGATCAACACCTGGCATTTTTCTTAAACGACTAAAGCTAACTTCAGGATAAAATTCATGTCCTTCTTCAAAGTCTTCATCTCCAAAAGCAGCAGTCTTTACTGTTTTATTTGATTGGGACTTCTTTAAACCATCCCACCATCTTACCTTCTTAGGTGTTTCAGATGAAGCAGAATACTTTTCATCTTCAACCTTTTTATCAGAAAGACGTTTTTCTTCTAATTTATTAATATCGCCTTCATACGCCTCAGCATTTCTATGCTTAGAACCAAATTTGCTTTTTGAATCATTAAGATTCTTTTCAATTATTTTATCTGCCCCACCAGTACGCACTTTCTCCAACTGTGATTCTATAGTTACATCTGGCTCACCAGTATGATATTTTTTACCAAATTGTTTTTCTGTAATTGTTTCAGGTGCATCAACATGTTGATCTTTTAATCTCATATTAGTATGAGTGTGATCTAAATTATTTTTTTTACTTTTAGCAAAATTGTATGTAGACATATTCTCTCTCCTATACTGGTTTTATAATTTCTTCTATATTATTCTTGAAAAATCCTTTTCTTATTACATCCATCCTGTTCTAACTGTTACTGGCTCTGGCAATCCCATTCTTATTCCTTCATTGGCAGATGCACAAGCTCCTGCGATGCAGTCACTTAAATCATCTGTCTTTACATCTGCATTTCTATCTGGTATGATTGAATAACCATTTTGTGTTTGTTTTAGATTTAAATTAGTAAGTTCTGCTATTAATAAAGAAGAATCTCCACCAATATCATATAAATATAGTTCTGGTTCTGGTTCATAAGCCATTATATCTCTCAAATTTTGATATAATTTAGCCTTTACATTGCGATTATAAGATATTTCCCGACAATTAATCCCATGACTTCTTAATAATTGTAAACTTTGCATGGAATGATAATCATCATATGTAACGCAAATAGGATGAAAAATACTACAAATATTTATCATATCTCTATCAACTTGATTAAATTGAACGCCAATTCCAGGAAGTGGCCTCCATATCCACAATCCCGCCAAAACACATCTTATTCTCTTTTGTCCTCTTTGATTTGTGTATCTCTTCTTTCCAATCATAACCGCAGCATAATTATTACCTTTTTTGGCAGGATCAACATGAATATAATAGTTAAATCCAGGTTCTGGACGGGCATGTGGTCTTAAATCTCCTCTTATACACCTTCTAATTAGATCTTCTGGGAAATATCTATGATATGAACCACCTTCTGCCCATTGAGCACCATATTCTACCGCAAACATTTCTGGATTAGAACGTCGATCTCTAGCTAATTCAGGCTCATTATATGGAACGTCTGGATTTACATCCCATGTTGGAAGCTGAAATGACAGAATGCTATCATCATTTTTAGCTTCTACCCATGTATCATAAAAAATACCTAATTTGCCTTTAGGAGAAGAAATTTGAACTATTCTGGCTGCTTTATACTTGAAAAACTTAGAAAGAGATGGTTTTAAACGGGTATAAAAATATTTTCCTGTTATTTGTCCTGTTTCGTCATAATAAGCAATTTCATCGAATAATAGCAAAATGGTGCTATATCCTGCAAGTGAATCTGGGTTACTATGTCCGCAAAGCAAAATAATAGAACCATTAACACTAATATTAGTTCCTTTTAGTTTTTTAGATATGTCTTTATCGGTATATAATCTTATTTCCGAAGCGGTTTCTTTTGCAATTCTTCCTTTAAAAAACGGTGAATTTCTCAATCTAGATTGAATTTGTCCGAATAATCTACCTGCCTGCCCTTGAGACAAAGCAACATTAATAATAGCTATTTCATCATCGGCAGGGAGCCTATAATATCCATGTGGATCTCCGTTATTAATTACTAATAGTTTGTAGGCTTCATATGCAGTTATTACGGAAGCCATAAGGGTATTATGAGAAACTAAATCATTACCAATAACATTGGTTCCTTTTACTTCTAAAGCAATTGTTTCTTTTTTGCCAGCATCAGAAACCATTTCAACTTCATCCCATTTTATATCTGATTTTTCTATAATATTTTTTTCAACAGAACTTATAGGTTTAATATTTGCCTTAAGATTATTTTTCTTAGAAAAAACGTTTATTTCTTTTTCAAATTTTTCTAAATATTTTTTTTCCGTAATTATTAATTTCCATATATCTATTGCATATTTTTCTATTGATGAATGAATTCCAAATTTTTGTAACAAGTGTCGTACACCATAAACTGTTTCTGGAGAAGAAGAGACATATACGGTTAATGAATTGGAACTACTTTCTTCAATATTTACAAATTTTTGCCTTTCAAATAATCTAGATAAAAATATAGCAACTTCAGATTTAGAACCCCTATATATACATGAGGGTATATCTTTATTAGCATTTGCGCCATATCCTTGATCTTGCCCTAAGAATGCAGCTTCGTTTTCTCCAATGCTCCCCTTGCCAAATAATTCCGTGCATTCTGCAACCGCTATTCTATCACCTTTTTTTATTTCAGATATTTTTACGAATTTAGGCTTATCCCATTCGTCTCTCCAAACTAAATAAGGATGGTTCTCGGAAGATGTTTCCTTTATCCCTCTTTTTGTCTCTATAGTAAAACAACTAACTATCCCGTTATTTTCAGATTTTATATCATAAGTTATACTTCTTTTCCAAGTTTTCTGGTCGTAAGTGCAAATTCCAATTTTCTCTCCTTTTGACAATCTATTATGTAACTCTCCAAAAGTAATAGAACCTTCTGTTGTTGATATTAATTCGTTTATCTCATTGCATTTCGTGCCTCTACGACCTAATACCAGTTGCAATTCTTTAAAATAAGGCATATCGGAATCACTAATTCTCTTATGCATCTTCTTTATTACATCTTTTATATTCTTATTATATACTACCCCGTCAAACTCCTGATCGTCTTCTTTACCATATAACCATTCCCACTCTTTCTGACTAAGTTCTAGTTTTTCATTTCCAATTGTGCCCATATAAAAACATTTTAATATTATTCTTTGCGGAACATAAAGATCCAAATCGTTTTCTGGATTTAACAAATCTAAATAGGCAGGACCGTCACAAAATTCCATTATGTCCGCTATAGTTTTTTCTTTGCTCTTTGCAACAGCTTCCGCTCCTAATGTTTCTAACTCATGGCTTTTCTTAATTTCTCCAATCGCATTAATAAGTGGATTGGATGGGGCTAAAATTTCTACTGACTTTCTACTCATTATATACCTTCTAACACATAAATCTTATCGTCAACCATAGACATAGACAATATATGTTCGTTTTCATACAGCATAGCATCTTTACTATCGCTAACTGTAACACTTCTTAAGTAATTTTTACTTAAATAATACAAAATATCCTTTTTATTACTAATTAGCAGTTTTGTTGGGTAAATAGTTGGGGCTAATGGATTTCCTACAATTATCCTATGTGAATCACCCAATGACCTAATACATCCATTCATAGTATCCGACACAAAAACAGTTGATTCATTATACATTAAAACTCCACAAGGATTGTAAAATGAATTCAATTGCATTGAACTAGATAATCCATATGTAGGAAGTCCAGACCCATATTGTTTATAAACAGATCCTTTTCTAATCACATATACTTTGTTTAATGGAGATATAGACAACCCAACAGTATTTCCCAAAGCATGAACATATATCCCACTAACACCTATCTTTTTTAAAGGCTTATAAATATTTTCTAATTCTTCATTACCGAATAGTTCACTATGATAATATCCATCTAAATAATTAAAATCCCTAATTCCATTTTGATATGAAACATAAACATGTCCTTCGCTACCTTTACAAATAGACATGGGATTATCAATAGATATAACTTGATTACACTCTTGATCTGTAACCTTAATTATGGAATTGTCACATAAGCACAAGAAACCTATATCTTTAATATAACAAATATCTTTAATGTTTTCTGGATAGCTAAACTCAGAAAAGATAGATATAGATTTAACACCAAGCTTCTTATTTATTAGTCGGAACTGCATCTATTAATTCAATCTGTTGTTCTGTTAGTCTAACCACTAATCTGCCAAAGTTAATATCTAGTTCTATATGTTCTTCTAGTGGTATTACTTGAACAACTTCTCCTATTTTTCCATAAATACTCTTTAGTTTTGGATCAATACATTTTACACTACGGGGCTGATTAGTTATAAAATCCTCTTCGGTATATTTAGATGGTTTTATTACTTTAGCTGCGTCTTTTATAAACTTTAAATGTCTTAATACCCATGTTGGTTCATCTCCTCCGAAATAAACTTCAATTGGTTTTTCTTGTTTATCCTTAACACTCCATCCCATAACTCTAACAGAAGTTGGGAAACTATTAGGTATATCTGGTAATGTAGATTTTTCAGGACAAATAATAATTCCAAGATCTCTTGGTAAACAGTGACCTATTTTTTCCACAATAGGTTTCCAATACTTTTGATAGAAATGTAAAGAATGCAAAGGAAACATTTTAGATAATTCTCCGCATGGCTCTACATCTTGTATATTTAAATCAGAATTGATAGAAACCTTTAGAATGTTTTCATCCTTAGATACCATTCTTAAAACACCATTTTCGTAATCTATTTTGCATATGGCGTCAGGATGATTCTTTTCCATATGTTTGCATAATCTTTCGGCATATTCATCTATAACTTCATCTCTTATATCATTTAAATTATTTGAACTATTTGAACCATTTGAACCATTTGAACCATATCTCATGATAGCATCTACTTGTGCCATAGGAGTAATAGGTAATTGTTCAGAGGGAACTTCTTGTGATTGATCGTCTGTAGGGATTGGTGGAATCTCTTGGGACTTATTAGATTCCATTTCCGATTTGTCTTTTGCAAGAAATGTAGAGAATGTGTCTTTTACTAAATCCCTAAAATCATCCAAAATAGAATCTATATCCTTCTTATCTTTGTCATTCTCAAGACTTTCTTTTACCTTAAGTAATCCGCCAACAATAGCTTTTATTTCTTTATATACTGTTTCTTTTTCTTTTTCGTCTTTAAAAGATTTACTTCTATTTATTATTGCATCAAAGATTTTTGAATAGTGTCCAATAATCATTTGCTCCGCAGATACTTCTTGACTAGAAGATATATCTGTAACCTCTAGGTCATCAGCGGCAGATTTTTGAAGGGTACTAATGTGAATAGATTGGGTTTTATAAAGCCAGTGGGCATCTTTATAGGCTTGCCAAGCATATTTATATGTTGGCTTAATGTCAGGGCATAGTATACAGTGATCCACAGAAGAAAAGTTTTCTATGGAAAAGGCGTATCGATCATTAATTTTGTATAGTTTAAGATTCACACTATTATTATACAATAAAGTGTGAAACAAATCCTACTTAATACTGTTTGTTTTTCAAAACTTTCTTGATTATCTTGTGGTCCTTATCCTGCCCCCAAAATACTCCAGCAGATTTCTTTACTATTTCAAGATATCGGGTTTGATTTCCTTTTTGATATTTGTATAATATGAAAAGGAAAATAGAACGGATAATGAAAATCAGAAGGAATATATTATGATAGAAGAACCATTAGATTATTTTTTGGACCATGGATACGGCGAGGAAATTTCGAATGAAATACAAGACGCATATGAAGAAGAAGGTATGAATGGGATAATAGCATATGCTAAAAGCATTAGTAATGAAGGGCACGACTATACAGAAGAGATTGTGCAAGGTATAAAACAATGGCAAATAAATAATAATGAAACTCCCGAGTCAACAACCCCCACGCCGACTGAAGTATTTTGCATTCTGCTTCATCAATAGGTCTACCAACCATTAGAATACAATGATTAGATTCTTGTCTTTCAATTAGATCCTATTAAAAATGCTTTACCATTTTTATCTGTTAGTTTGTAATTCATTTTTCTCCCACTATAATTTTCCGCATATATTATACAGAATATTGACGGTAAAACAAATTAATATATTTAATAAATATTTTTAAAAACTAATATTTGGTCTAAACGGTTGGGGATTTTAAATTCTTTAGGATTACTAGCGCATTCTATACTACAAGCTGGAGTTCTAATTGCCGTTTTAAATTTGATTTCATAAGGCGATTCAAATTCTGTTAAATTAGCAACATTGTTTTTTCTGAAAAAATCTCTAGCTTGTTCCATATTAACATCATTTTTAGTATTATCTATTTCTATTATGAGTATTTCTGATTTTAGAATTCTTGGAACTTTGTATTTCATTTTTATCCTTAGCCGTTTAAACACTTTTTAAAATTTTCTGAATCGTTTATTTCTAAATCTCTATTCCCTTGTTATCTTTTGAATCTAAATTTTTTTAGATTTTTTAGTTTATTAATGAGTCTTTGAATTTACTTTTTGTCAGCATTAGTTAAATTTTTGAAAAAATCGTCTCTTTTCCTTTCTAAATCTGCTCTCATATTTTCACTCCTTTCTATTTATTACCCATATTCATCCGCAAGCAGAATAATTACAATTAGAACAAGCCGTACATCCATTATTGTAGAAAAGATCGCTAGACCCACAACTAGGACATGACCTTCCATTTATTTTCTGCCCCTCTTTTATATATTTCTTTAACACCCTACATGTAGCCGCAGAGACAGAAAACATATCATCACTAGCTTTATTTAATTGCTCCACAATATATATAATAGGTATTCCATGACGCATCATTAAAGATAATGACCTAAATAATATCTTCTCAACAGGTGTAAATTGCTTTGAAAAATCCTTAATAATGGCTTCTTCAAACTCTAGGGAATATTGACCACGTTTTATCTTACGTAGTTTTCCCGGTAAATGCTTGGAATCCATTTCAATCTTTAAACCGTTCATTTTTCCACCAAAAATTTCATACGGACTTCCATTTTGTAAACCAACAACAATGATAAACTTTTCCTTATTAACAGTAACACTATGAATATCTGCATCCAAAACATCTTGTCTTTGTGGTGCTGTTGTTGTATTCAAAACAATATTTTCTCTTGACATACTAAGTTCTTTTAACTCTTCATCAGAGAAATTTTGAGGATGTATAAAAACACCTTCTCCTTTAAGTTTTATAGCTAATGACTTAAATGGAACAAAAGCTATAATTCCGTACATTTTTTTATCTGGAAATGCAGCAATACTCTTGACTTCCTTTTCATGCGCTAACATTATAAAATCATAAACATCTTTCCAATCAGAATTTTCTGGTAACATATAAGTTACTGATATAGAAGAATCAACCCATTTCATAACTCTTGACATTAATTCAAGCTTTTCTGAACATGTAATCTCTGTTGCATCTTTAAAAACAACACCAATATTTTTCTTATTAGCATCAATAAAATCAGCGATAGGCTTACCTTTTGTTCCTTGCCAATCATCTAAAATTGTGTCACTATTTATTGGTATTTCAAATCCTGCATTCTTGAATGCTTTTCTTACAATAGAAGGGACATTAAAATAATAACAATATTTGCCCTTCATGCGAGTTCTCTTCCAATAATACATCCCAAATGCTGGCTCAATACCATAACTCATTACTGAATCTCTAAACATTAACGACAAAGTGCCACTCGGCGCGATACTAACTAAAGTAACATTTCTTAATGTATCAAACTCAAGTCCTAATTTTTTCATTCTTTTTATAAATGGAGATTTTTCAAGTTTCTCTTTATTAAAAAGACCAAAATTTCCTTTTTCTTTTCCTAGTTGTATAGAAGAATTATATAAATAATAGCAATATCGTTCTGTGAATTTTTCCATTGCCTCTGCTGATTGGTCTGACCCATATGGAAGATTCCCCTTAAATAACCATGCTGCAATATTTGTCATGCCAGCACCAGTTCTTCTCATCTTTTCAATACCGACTTTTTGAATATGGGTAGAATATGTACTATATCTTAATTCACATTCGTTTACATTATCTAAAAATCTATTAATTGAAGGACCTATAATTTTAAATTCGTTTTCATATTCTTCTAAGTTAAAAGAAAATCGTTCACAATTAATAGAAGATAGAACACAGAGACCATCACGAGAAAGATATTGCTCCGAATTTTTCACAACGATATTATTTGCTATAAAATTATGATTATCTTTTATCTCAATATCATAAAGAGGTTTAATCTCTTCATTTATTGTTATTTTTAACAGTTTGCCCATTTTGAATTCTCCTTTTCGCTTCACATTTTAAGTTTTCAAATCCATCAAAAACAATCCTTTATTTAAAAATCATTATGTCGTCATCTGATGTAAGGCTTTTTGCCTGAACATAACCTCTATTCCTTGTCATAATTGGATGGTCACTTGAACATTCTACTTTGTAAATTTTTCCATCTTCTTCTATTTCAAGATTAACAGTAACATCATTTCTTTTTTGCCAAGAGTTTAATATTGGTTTAAACTCATATTTTTTTTGGCTTAGATTATATGACATAGCCAATATATTTTCTTCTGGATTTTTTAAGAAAATCTCATATATCTCCTTCATAGTAAGACTGCCTCTGTCTGTTATTACTAGTGCATCTTCTGACAAACAACACGCATTACTGCTAACAATTCTGGAATCATATTCATCTAACGGATCATATACATAATCAGAGTTTGAATATTTTCTTGCGATATCAATATTCTGTATTCCAGGTTCTGCATGAGAAAACATATTTTTAGCAATTAGTTCTATTAACGCTTTTGCTTTTATTGTTTTCTTTATTGTCTCGCCTTTTCTATCATGCGATGCAATATAATAAATTCCACTTTCATCTTTTTTACAATCTGGCATTGCAGAATTTTCATCTACATATACTTTTTGACCTTTTTTCTGCTCTGGTATTTCAAAAGATAATTCCCAATCTTTATCTTTCTTGGCGGCTTCATAAAGATCATCAGTACATTGAACAGATATATTTGCGTTTTGAATTCTAGACTTATCCCCTTTGACCTTGATAAACTCTTCAACATCTGGATGTTTACAAGAAATAGAGAAAAGAAAAGCTGGTAATCTGCCACTTTGACCTACATAATAACCAATTTGATCAATAAACGACATCCAGTGAATAGCACCAGTTGATTTATTGGCAGAATTTAATACTGTGGAATCTCTAGGGCGCAATCGGGAAAAATCCACTCCTAATCCCTGTCTATAAGCGGCACATTTAGCAACAGAATAAGCTGTGTTTCTAATAATAGCTTCTAGCGAATCCCATTCTTCGCCTTCTCTTCCTGTGCCTAGAGATAAGGTGGTACAATTGCTGAGCGATACCTTTCTTCCGCTACCAGCCCCCTGCATAATTGAACCAGCAGGATGCCACCAATCATTGTAAATTTCATGGAACCATCTTTTTGACCAATATTCTTTTAAGGTTTCGTTTTTTTCTACAGATGCAACATAATCGCAAACTCTTTTTAAAGCTTGGACATATGTTTCTTTAGTATTATCCATAAGAGCATATTTTTTTTCAAAAGCATCAATGCTGAATTGATTTCCTCTAAAATATTCTTTTGTTGATTCATCTTTTACGTTTTCATATGTTGTAAATTCAGTTGCTCCAACAATATCATTATCTTTAGACATATTATTAACTCCCAATACTTTATTTACCATAACAAATATCTCTCACAAAGAGTTCAGAAACTTTTCCTAAAAACCTTGTAACCTCCAATTTAAACTTTTGTAAATCTTTAATTGGAGCATAGCATTTTTTTTGGATACTTTTTGCTTCTGTAAGCAATTTCGGATCGCTTTCTGTAGATTTCAGCTTTATTATACAATCGTCTATTTCATCTACTATTTTTAATCTCCAAGGTTCTTTTTTCACAGTAGAATTTTCTCTTAACAATCTCATATCATAGACTCCTGCATTTTCTCCAAGAACTTTTGAAATAGAATGACTATGGGTTGTAGAAAAAATTTGACTCGTCGGATAACATTTTCTAAGAGACTCTAATAAAACCATATGACGAAAGCGGTGAACATGCATTTCAAAATTATCAATTAATATAATAGGTGGAGTATATTCAAGATTTAACATGGTTGAAAAAGATTTGATTATTTTCTTTTCTCCATCACTACATTCTTTTGCATGAATAGTTTCATATTTTTTCTTTACTAAAAAGTCTAATACATAATTCTTTAATAGCTCTGATAAATGCGGATCGTTACTATTATCAAAAAATGGATTTGCATATTCCTCAATTGTATATCCTGTTACAGATTCAAATAATTCTTTAAACTTGTCCCATTTATCTCTTTTTAACTGAAACTTATTAAGATCTTGGTCAAGCTTAGATAAATAGCATATTCTATAAAGCAAATCCTTAATTTCTTTTGGATGCTTTCTTTTAAAACCATTTTTATCTATGGATATAGTGTGTAATTTTCCATCAATAGTTATTTTTGCTGTTATTAGAAAATTACTTTTTCCTTTATTTCTAGCTTCAATATGTCTAATAGATTTACTTAATTGATTTTCAATACGTGATTTGTCGTACCCCTCAAAATTGTAAAAAAGTAATTGAATTGCATAAAGTGTAGTTGATTTTCCAGATCCCATTGGTCCAATAAAACAAGAAAATTCACGAATCTTATTATCTTGGTCTACAAAATCAAACGTGCAATTTTCAAATGCTTTATAGTTTTTAAAGCTAATTGATTTAACTCTTACTTCTGGCAATCTATCTATTTGAAAATCTGGATTTATAATTAACGGTTCATTCGTCTTTTTTACCATAGATACCTTTCACAAAATTCCTTACTGAATTAATATCAAATGTCCATCTATTCCTCTCATATCTTGTTGGTGGTGGAGCATCAGGAGTATTTTCCACATTAATATGAGCTCCGGGGGGAATATAAACCATTATTTTACCATCTTTAATATCTTTAGACACTTTATTCCCCCTAATAAAAAACATAAATGATAAATACAAAAAATAACGTTAGACGAGTACGAAAACACAAATGGTGATACATTTTTAATGTTTGAAATCTTCTGTAAGTATATCTTGAATTAAACTAATATGAAAATAGAATGTCATAAAACCTTTTTCTATTTGCATACCAAATCTCCTGTGAATGCTACGACTAACTGCACTGACATAAAAATCTAATTTTAATCTTGTTAAGTGAGAAGCAAATAAATGAAGATTTTCTCTAATTATCAATTCTCCTAACATATCAACAATATAATTTGAAAATAATTCTTTATTATATTTTGAAAAATGATATGCATTTAATCCTAAATCCTTTAATGGAATAACAAACGACATGTCACCATTTTCTTCGCAATCTGTTATAGAAATAATTTGTGGTGTTGTTTTTATAATTAAAGATAAAAGCTCACGAAATTTTGTCAATTGTTTTTGCTTATTAGAACAAGATTCGGTTTTTTTATCTATTTCATTCACGTTATATAGTTCTCCCATATTCTAGCCCTCCAATGATAATACGTTTGCGGCTATTATACAATTGAAGAGGCTAAAACTTCCATTTAAATACAAATCCAATTTTTACGTGATCAAGCACATTTTTCCATATGTTGCTAACACTATCCCATTTGTATTCTTCCGGTTTTGTCCAGTACCCTTCTTGCCCATCTGAATTCCATCCAATTTGAGGTCTAAAATGTTCTGTAAACCAATTTCTTTTTTTAAGGCTATTTACGAAATCAAATTCTAGTTGAACATATTTCATTTAGAGGAATCTATAAATTTTATATGGAAATAATTTTCAGTTAGTAATTCTATAAATAGGAACGGAAAACCTCTATGCAACAAGAAAATTGGTATAAAACAGCTATTATAGCAGAAGATTTATATAAAGAAGCTGGAATTAAAAATATATTGGGGCTTGGACTAATATATGCAGTTATTGCAGTATTATCTGGATCTACTATTTGGAACGCTGCTCAAAAATATAAAGTTTCTGAAAAAGAAATACAAGAAACAATTAACGATAAAGAAATGATATCTAGAATTAAAGATGTTATAGAAAGAAATAAAGAACCTTATCAAGAAGAAAAATTAGAAACACAACAAAATATTAATCCAAAAACATTATCTAATACTGAACAACTTCAAAATAATCAGTTGTCGAAAGAAGAAATAATACAATGGATTATAACATACGAAGGCAAACCCCATTTTTACAAAGCTAAAGATCCAAATAAAAAAGATATGATTATTGGGTATGGATTTAATTTGACTGGAAGAAATACTTCTGAAATATTATCAATATTTAAAAGACTTGGAATAAACTATAAAGAAATTATGAGCGGAAAAGGAAAAATAAATATAGAACAAGCCAATGAATTACTTGATTATGATATTAATAGAATTCTAAACTCTATATACTCTATTGTTCCTAATTTTGATAAATTACCTAAAAATGCTAAACTTGCTATTGTTGATATGTCATATAATATGGGTATGCCTAAATTAAGTGGCTTTAATAAATTTTTAGAAGCTCTTTCTAATTATGATTATTCCACAGCAGCTAAAGAAATGATAAATTCTAAATGGTATAGACAAGTAGGTAGAAGATCAAAAGATTTAGTTAGAAAAATGGAAGAATTATCAGAAAATACGAATTCTCAGAAAAACAAACAAATTTAAAATTTTCTAATACTATTTTTATTATTATTTTATATTTAGACGTGTCTAGGTGTACCTATTATATTATACTATTCTATTAAAGAGAGACTTTTATAATCTATAACTGCTTCTGTTTCAATAGTTTACGTAAAATTAACATATGGTTTTCCGAGTATTTTTTACTCAAAACATGTATATATTTCTCAAAAGTAAGAAAAAGGTTGAGTAATTTTTACTTGAAATTTTCTTAGTGAAATATACCTTTAAAATATTTTTCTTGAAAATCTTTTATTATGTTGTATAATAGACCTGTAACTGCAAAGTGTGGTTATCCTTTCCCTGTAAGGTATACAGGAGTGCGTGAGAAAAGGAGATAGTATTATGTCAGACACAAACACATCAACCATTCCCGATACATGGGAAAACCGTATTGATCAATCCGCAAACGTAATGGGTCTTACCCCATCAGAAGTTGAATCTATTCTTGCTACTAAAGGATATGAAATAACAAGAGATCCATGCGGTCTTCAAATGCTTTCAGATGAAGAAGTAACTCCATTCGGTGATTTAAGAAAACTATTCTGCGAAGAAAACGGAATAGCAGTCCCTAAATTAAGAATGGCTATTAGATTCCTAAGAGGCCCAAAGAACAGTCCTAAAACGACAGAGATTGACACAGAAATGATAGCATTGCAAACTAGATATGGCTTTAAAATGCGTATGGAAGATCTTGGAATAGAAGAGTTACTTCCTTATTACAAACCAAATAAGAAAAATCGTATCTACGAAACACTTATTAAGAAATTTGGAGATAAAGCAATAATAGCTTTCAAACCAGATACTATAGAAGTAGCAGTTAATGAAACACTAGATTATATTACCGATATTGAAAATGGTCTTCCTGAAGAGGATTCAATTGAAGTTAATGGCGAATTAGTTAAACTTTATCCTATAGGGAAAATTCCTAACCAAATAGTAGAAGAAGATCCACTATTTGAAGGACAACCTCTAAAAAGAGGTCGTTCAATCGTTAATAGATTCAACTGGAACGGAATTGATTTTACAATTAGACAATTCGCAAGAATACTTGTTAACAGACAAGATATTGATCCAAATGACAGACTAAAAATTAGATCTATATTTAATACTAATTCAAGTATCCATGGATCTTCTTTAGAACAAGAAGCATTGAAAGGAATATTCCCAGAAGCGTATATGCAATATAAAGAGCTAAAGAGAAAGGGAGATTTGCCCCAATTAGTTTTATCCTTAGATGAAGCATCAACAAAACGCAACGATCCATTCAGTATTAACAGAAGATTCTAACAACCATGTGATTAGGGTATTGGAATTCCAATACCCTAATCACTAATCAATTTACAAGGAGAATTAAAAATGTCTAAATCTAAAAATAATCCTATTATTTTTTCAACAGTTTGGGATTCAGATTACTGGATGAGTTCAAATGGTATGTATTGCGGATTTAATATGCCAGAAGCA
>Ga0307375_10002594_pt1 | contig 18379 bp, 16 predicted proteins | sample TR1MG_FD_202531 | JGI IMG/M metagenome (GOLD analysis project Ga0307375, IMG submission 202531) | Soil microbial communities from Risofladan, Vaasa, Finland - TR-1 | ecosystem: Environmental > Terrestrial > Soil > Coastal area > Acid sulfate soil | place: Finland: Risofladan, Vaasa | collected... | reverse complement strand
GGAACGTCAGATACCAGGGCGTGCATCGCGAACGCCAGTTCGGCTCCGCCTTCGCGCTCTACGGCGCCATGGGCATCGATCGGAACGACAAAGAGCGCCGCCAGGCCGCCATGCTGCGCAACTGGCAATTCTTCGGCGCACCGCACGCCGCCTTCTTCACCATGGAGAAATACCTCAAGATGACGGGGGCCGTCGATCTAGGCATTTACGCCCAGACGGTCGCCATGCTAATGACCGAACGCGGCATAGCCAGCTGCATGCAAGGCGCGCTGGGCATGTATCCCGACCCGGCGCGCAGAATGTTCGGCCTGTCCGAAGACGTCGGCATTCTGTTCGGCATGTCCTTCGGCTATGCCGACCCGGACGCTCCCGCGAACAAGGCCCGCACCGACAGGGTTCCGGTGGCCGCTGCGGTCCACTATTTCAGCTAGCAAAGGGGCGCGAGGACCTTGCCCCACGCGCCACCTGCGCTGCCCTTGCATCGCCGGTCTCGCGGCGCCAGGCTGGCCCAACCGGTTCGTCTCATGAGGAAGGAGGTAGTCATGGCTATTCCCGTTTTGAAATCCACGGCAGCACGCGACGAGAAATTCGCCGGCGTGACCTACCATATCGAAGGCGAACTGGTTCCGGTGTTGCACCTGGAACTGGGGAGCACTCCGGTGTATTTCGAACACTATATTCTTCTGTGGAAAGAGCCCGCGGTACAAATAGGCGTCAAATCCCTGAAAGGCGCGTTGAAGCGCGTGCTGGCGGGCATGCCGATCTTCATGACCGAGGCTCGCGGGCCCGGACAGATCGGGTTCAGCCGCGACGGCGCGGGACACATTTTCGCTATTCACCTGAACCAGGGCGAAGGAATCGAAATGCGCGAGCACCAGTTTCTCGCCGCCACTGCCAGCGTGGACTACAGCTTCACGCGCGTGAAAGGCATCGCCAATATGCTCCTGGGGGGAACCGGATTCTTCATCGATCATTTCACCGCCCAACAGGGCGAAGGCATCGTGTGGGTACACGGATACGGGAACGTATTCGAAGTCACGCTCGCAGCGGGCGAACAGATCGATATCGAGCCCGGCGGCTGGGTCTATAAAGACCGCGGCGTGCGCATGGATACGCAGTTCCAGAAGCTCTCCACTGGACTGTTTGCCAGCGCCGGTCAGGTCGTATGGAACCGCTTCACCGGTCCGGGACGAGTCGGAATCCAGTCGATGTACCTGCACATGCCGACTACCGAATAGAGCGGCAGAACCGGTATCGGCGCCCACATGCTTGCCGCGGCGGCATTCACCGCCGCCAGCGCCCATTGCGGGTCCGAGGTCAGCCAGCCGAAACGCGCCGGCTGCAGCGTCAGCGCACCGCGCTTGCCGGGGTCCGCGGCAGCACCAGTTCGGCTATCAGTCCTTGACCATCCGGGGCGTTATGCAGATGAATATCGCCTCCGTGCCAGCGGGCAATATTGCGCGCGATTGCCAGGCCGAGCCCCGCTCCCCCACTGTCGCGGTTGCGCGACTGCTCGAGGCGGAAAAACGGCTCGAAAACCCGCTCCAGATCCTGCTCCGGAATACCCGGTCCGTCGTCCCGCACCGAAATGCGCAAGGCCGCAGCGTCATCCTCTATGCTTATTCGCGCCCGCTCGCCGTAGCGCAGTGCATTCTCGACCAGATTGTCGATGCAGCGGCGCGTCGTGCGCGGATGCGCGCTGTATGGACCGCGCGGACGGCCCTGCACAGTCACCTCGCGGCCGGTTTCGGACCAGTCTTCGCACAGGCTGTCGACCAGCGCGCCCACATCGAGCAGCTGGCGCTGCGGCTCGTTGCCCAGGCTCTTGAAGAATTCCAGCGTTGAGCCGGCCATCGCCGCCATTTCATCAAGGTCGCGCACGAACTTCGCGCGGCTCTCGGCGTCCTGGATCATTTCCGCCCTGAGGCGCAGTCGGGTAATCGGCGTCTGCAGGTCGTGCGAAATGGCGCCGAGCATGCGCGCACGTTCCAGCAAGTAGCTGCTCAAGTCCCGGCGCATGCTGTTGAAAGCGCGGATCACGCTGCGCACCTCGCTAGGTCCGGCCTCCGGCAGCGGCCCGCCCTCCGGGTCGGCGCCGACCTGCTCCGCGGCTCGCGCCAGCCGTTGTAGCGACCGCGTAATCGCACGCACCGCCACCGCGCCCAGCACCGCGAAAATTGCGAGATTCAGCAGCAGTCTCGGCAGCAGGGACTCGATCCGGCTGAGCGGCTCCTGGGGAATGCGTGCGTAGAACACCGCCGTAGTGCCGTCTTCGAGCCTTATCTGCGACACGATCGAGTATGTGCCGGGGAGCATGAAGTAGAAATGGCGCGCAATCCACTGATCGAGGGGACTGGTGTCCAGAGCCTCATAGCTTTTGGGGCGCCCGGCACGGCCCAGGCTGGTGATCTGCACCGAAGTGCTCCACTCGGAGCGAAGGTAGTGCTTGATTAAAGCGCCAAGCGCCTGCTCATAGCGGTCGTGTTCGGCAAACCTCTTTCCCGCGGCTGCCGGTGCACCGCTCAGAACGACGCTGAAATTCGGCCCGTTCATCTCGTCGATGACCGCAATGCGCTGTGCGGGAGCAAGACGGTTGAGGATTCGCGCAGACTGGGCGATTCTCAGCGCGGTCTGCTGGGCGCCGAGCCGGTATACGCCGCTGCCACGGTCGAAAATATTGACCACTTGGCTGGCGATCTCCGCCAGCATCAGCCCCGTGACCAGGACCAGCAGCGTGCGCCCGAACAGCGAGCTCGGCAGCAGCCTCATTCGTCGAGCCGCTTGACTGCCGCTGCGAGCACATAGCCGCCATTGCGCACGGTCTTGATGATGCGCGGCTCACGCCCGTTGTCGCGCAACACCTGACGCAGCCTGCTCACTTGCACGTCGATGCTGCGATCGAATGGTGTCGCCTCACGCCCGAGCGTCAGGTCGACGAGCCTGTCGCGGTCCAGAACACGGTTGGGGTGATTCAGGAATATCGCAAGCAAGCGATACTGGGCGCCGCTCAAGGGCACGATCACGCCTTGCGGATCGGTCAAGTGCCTCGCAGTGCAATCCAGGGTCCAGCCCGCGAAACCCAGGTGCTTGGCATCACCCTGTGATACGGGCAGCGCGCGGGCACGCCGCAGAATGCTCTTGATGCGGGCGAGCAGTTCGCGCGGATTGAACGGTTTCCCTAGATAATCGTCCGCGCCCATCTCGATGCCTATGATGCGGTCGATTTCCTCGCGCCGCGCCGTGAGCATGATCACCGGAAGGCTGGATTTCGATCGCAGATCGCGACACAGCGACAGCCCGTCTTCACCAGGAAGCATCAGGTCGAGGACCACAAGATCGGGACGGTCGGCCTCCAGCGCGCTGCGCATCTGCGTTCCGTCGCGCGCCGTGCTCACCCGATAGCCATGCAGCGTCAGGTATTCAGCGACGAGACTGCGAATCTCCGCGTCGTCGTCAACCACCAGTATGTGTCCTTGGCTGTCCATCGCGCCACCATTTAACACCCCGCGGACGACGCCGAGGCAAACCGCAATGTATCGGAATGTAACAATATGATCCAGGCGCAATAGTACGCAATATTTCAGTGCCTTTCTGATACCAAGTCACGGCGGTTTGAAATCTCCCGCTTACATGGCTGGGTTCTAATGGCCTCCGACACCCCGGCCCGAGCCGCGGGTCGAATAGCCCTCAACCATCAGATAGGAGTATTGCCATGAACCTCAAACTAATTGCCGCTGCGATCGCAACCCTGGGACTGGCCGCCTGCACGCCCGATGTCACGCCTCAGGCCAGCGCCCCCGCCCCCACCGTGAGCAGCGCCCCCGCCCAGCCGGCAGCACCGCAGGAGGCGGCCCAAAGCGACCAGCCGGCTGCTGCGCCGGCCGCCCAGGAAGCGAAAAACGACGAAGGCGCGGCGCCTGTCGCCGAGGAAGCGAAAAAAGATGAAGTTGCCGCCCCGGCTGAAGCCAAGGCGGATGAAGGCGAGAAAAAAGCAGATTAGGCGTTCGGGCCAGGAAAGCCTCCCCGCGCAACACCGAAGCAAGGCGGTGTCGCGCGGGTTTGCATAGAACAAATTTGCCACAAAGGCACGAGCATGTCTCCAAACCTAGAAGCCGTACTTCCGCTGGGCCCTTCGTCCGCGGAGCTTGACCTGCCTCCCGGACGCGGCCACCGGTTCCTGGTGGGCTCAGCCATCATTCTGGGCCTCGCCGCAATCGTCTTTGCGACGCTGCACGGCGACTTGTTCCGGCTGATCAAGCAGGCCATCAGCAGCGGAAACCTGAGCGCTTCGCTGCTGAAGCCCAGTCTGATTCTGACATCGACCGGGCTGCTGATGCTGGTAATGCGCGCCCTGCTCTGGTTCACTTATCGGCCGTTCAAGCCTGCGACTTACGAATCGGCGCCGACCATGACCGTGGTGATCCCGGCCTACAACGAAGGTGCTCTGGTGGAGCAGTCCATCGACTCGGTCGCTGCCGCGCGCTATCCGCACGGGCGACTCGAGATCCTGGTCGTCGACGATGGCAGCACCGACGACACCTGGACCTACATCCAGCGTGCCGCGGCGCGGCATCCGGGCCTGGTTACCGCCGTGCAGTTCGAGCGCAACCAGGGTAAGCGCGCGGCGCTCGCTGCCGGATTCCGTGCGGCGCACGGCACGGTTCTGGTCACGATCGACTCGGACAGCGTCATCGAAGCCGACGCGCTGCTTGCGATGGCGGGACCGTTTCGCGACCCGCGCGTGGGCGCCGTCGCGGGGAAGGTCGCCGCACTGAACCGGGACCAGGGCATCATTCCGCGGATGCTGCACGTGCGCTTCGTGCTGTCGTTCGATTTCCAGCGCAGCGTGCAGTCCACCTACCGCACCGTATACTGTTGTCCCGGTGCGCTCGCCGCTTACCGCGCGAACATCATGAGCGAGATTCTGGAGCCCTGGCTCGCGCAGCGCTTCCTCGGGGTGAGCTGCACCATCGGCGAGGACCGCGCCCTCACGAACGCCATCCTGGAACGCGGATACGACACGGTATACCAGGGTAGCGCCGTCGTGCATACGTTGGTTCCGGACACCTATGCCAAACTGTGCAAGATGTATCTGCGTTGGGAGCGCAGCAACGTCCGCGAAGAAATCCGGTTCCTCAGCATCGTGTGGAAGCGGCCGCTGGTACCGATGCTGATTGCCGTGCTGGAAAAGCTCGTCACCAATCTGCGCCTTCCGATCGCATGGGCTGCGACTGCCACCCTCGCCCTGGTCGCCCTATCCGACCCCATGATCCTGCTGCGCGTACTGCTTGCGATCGGGATCGGGTCCGGCTTCTTCATGCTGTTTTACCTGTACAGCGAAAGATCCATGCGTTTCGTGCACGGGATCCTCTACGATTACTTCGCCTTTTTCGCTCTGTGGTGGATCATCCCCTATGCAATCCTGACCGTGCGTTCGCGCTCATGGATGACACGCTGATCCGCGCCTTGGCGGATACTGCCCCGGAGGCACCGCCGGCCCTCGGTGCAAGCGCCGCATCGATCAAACGCCGTCTCATCCGCAGGCTGAAGTCCAAAGAGTCGACCATCGCGATTGTCGGACTTGGATACGTAGGCTTGCCCTTGCTCCTGCGCTTCGCCGAGGTGGGCTATCGCGTGCTGGGCATAGACATCGACGCGGAGAAGATCGCCTCGCTGCAAGATGGCGAGAGCTATATCGAGCACATTCCCGCCAGGTCGATTGCACGGGCCCGCGCAAAAGGGCTGCAGGCGACCACGGACTTCGCCGGGGTCGCCGAAGCGGACGCGATCATCATCTGCGTGCCGACACCGCTGGGGCGATACCGCGAGCCGGATCTGTCCTTCGTCACGGATACCGTAGAAGCCTTGGCACCTTACCTGCGCCGGGGACAGATTGTCTCCCTCGAGAGCACCACCTACCCCGGAACGACGGACGAGGAGCTCAAACCGCGCATCGAAGCCCGAGGACTGACGATCGGGGAGAATTTCTTTCTGGTCTTCTCGCCCGAACGTGAAGACCCGGGCAATCCAAAATATCGGACAAACACGATCCCCAAGGTCTGCGGCGGCGTCACCCCGGCTTGCCTGGAAGCCGGTCTTGCACTGTATTCGCACGCGATCGACAAGGTGGTGCCGGTAAGTTCCGCGCGAACCGCCGAGTTGACCAAGCTGCTGGAGAACATTCACCGCGCCGTCAACATCGGGCTGGTGAACGAGATGAAAGTAATTGCCGATCGAATGCAGATCGACATTCACGAAGTGATAAGGGCGGCCGCAACCAAGCCTTTTGGCTTCGTGCCGTATTTCCCCGGACCGGGGCTTGGGGGGCACTGCATCCCGATCGATCCGTTTTATCTGACCTGGAAGGCCCGTGAATACGGGGTGCATACTAAGTTCATCGAGCTCGCCGGTGAAATCAACAGTTCCATGCCGCAATGGGTTGTCGCCAAGTGCATTGACGCCCTGAACGTACGCGGCAAGGCGGTCCGCGGCAGCCGCGTACTCGTTTTGGGAATTGCCTACAAGAAGAATGTCGGCGATATGCGCGAATCGCCGGCGGTCGAACTGATGGAACTGCTTAAGGCCAAAGGGGCGCTGATCGATTACACGGATCCCCACGTTCCCGTGTTCCCGCGCATGCGGAACCACCACTTCGATCTCAAGAGTATTTTTCTCGATGCAAAGACCATTCGCGCATACGACCTGGTTCTTATTGCTACCGACCACGCCAAGTTCGATTACTCGCTCATTCAGAAGCATGCGCGACTTATCGTCGACACCAGAGGCGTATTCCTTAAGCCGGAGAAAAACGTGGTGAAGGCGTGAGACGTCCGGTCAGCGGCTGATGTAACCCCAGCTGGCGTTCTTTTTGTCCCTTACCCGGACTGCCGCCAGTCCTTCGGAGAAGGGGCCGATTTCAGCGAACCGAGGACTAATCACTTGCTTGCCTTGCTTGTCGATGTACCCCCACTTGCCGGACTTTTCGTTGCCGATTCGGACGGCCGCCAACCCACTCGCAAAGACCCCTTCACAATCGAACCGTGAATCGATCAGCTTGCCTTGCTTGTCTATGAACCCCCACTTGGCAGCCCAGCCGTGGCCGAATTGAACCGACGCGAAGCCTTCGGAAAAAGAAAGGAAATCGCCGAATCGCGGTTTGATCACCATTTTGCCCTGCCTGTCGATGAATCCCCACTTGCCGGACTTTTCGTCACCGACTCGGACCGCCGCGAGTCCCTCGGAGAAAGCACTCCCCTGATCGAACTGTGGTCTGATCACCATCTTGCCCTGTTTGTCGATGTATCCCCACTTGGCGGTCTTTCCCTGACCGATTCGAACCGCTGCCAATCCACCGGAAAACGAGTCTGCATAGCTGGCCTGGAGATCGATCACCACGTTGCCCTGCTTGTCGATATATTCCCACTTGCCCGTTTTCAGGTAACCGATTCGAACCGCTGCCAGCCCGTCGGCAAACAAGTTTACATGGTCGAACTGCGGATTGATCACCATCTTGCCTTGCTTGTCGATGAAGCCCCACTTGCCCGTCTTGTAGTCACCGGTACGCACTGCCGCCAATCCGTCGGCAAACGAACTTGCAAAGTCGAATTGCGGATCGATCACCAGCTTTCCTTGCTTGTCGACGAATCCCCATTTACCGACATTGCCTTTGCCGATTCGGACCGCTGCCAATCCGTCAGAAAATGCGTCCGCGAAGTCGAATTGCGGATTGATCGCCATCTTGCCTTGCGTATCGATGAATCCCCACCTGGCAGCCTCGCCGCTGCCGACACGGACGGCTGCAAGTCCCTCGGCAAAATGGGAGGAATTGCTAAACTGCGGAGCGATGGCAAAGCGCCCGGTCTGTTCAGTAACCGCAGGGCTCTTTTGAATAGTCGACGAACCAGACTGCTGCGCCTTTTGTCCACAACTGACCAGAAGGACGGATAGCACTATGAGAACGGCTTTGCGCATCGTTTTTTCCAAATTTGCTGCGGGGAACGACGATAAATCGCATGCCGCCGCTCACTCCAAGTAATGAAAGTATCATACGCTTCCGCTTCGAAATCCGGCAACGCGAAAGGTTCACCCATGAAACAACTGTTCTTGACGACGATGATCGTGCTTCTGCTCGGTGCCGCCACTGGGCGGGCAGACACCATGCAGGATGGCGATGCGGCTTATCATCGCGGCGACTATGCGACCGCGTCGAAAATATATGGCGCACTTGCGGCTCAGGGGAATCCCAGAGCGCAAAACAATCTCGGCATGATTTCTTTAAAGGGACACGGTGCCGTGCACAATGACGCCGAGTCGCTGAAGTGGTTCCGGCTGGCAGCGGCACAAGGTTTGGCGGAGGCACAATTGAACCTCGGCGCCATGTATGCGGAAGGCCTGGGGCTGGCACAGGATTATGCGCAAGCGGGCAAGTGGTTTCGCCTCGCGGCAGAGCAAGGCGAGGCGAAGGCGCAATTCAATCTCGGTTTGCTCTATATGAGCGGAAGCGGTGTCGCGCACGACGATGCGCAGGCGCTAACGTGGGTTCGAAAGTCGGCTGCCCAAGGGCTTGCGCAGGCGCAATATACCTTGGGCTCAATGTATGAGCACGGGCAAGGCGTTAAGCAGGACTACGTTCGCGCCTACGTATGGTTCGCTCTCGGCGCGAATTCGGGCGACACGGATTCGGCGAAGAGCCGCGACCGTGCTGCAACGCTGATGACGCCGAAGCAGATCGCGCAGGCCCGGAGACTTGTGCGTGACTGTCGGCGGCGTGCCCCGAAATGCAGCGGTCGCCCGGCCTCAATCGACTAGATCCCGGCCCCAGGCGGAGCACTCGACGCCCTCACACAGGATGGACGGCGCCGTACGTCGTGGCCAGGGGGATCTTACAGCCATCAATTCGCATTCAGGCGCCGAATGTACTCTGTCAGCGCCCGCACCCGCGCCCGCGCCACGGACTCCGGATCGCAGTGCGCATCAAGGCACTCCGCTGCGGCGATGGCCTTATACCTGTCGCCCCAGATCGGCATGCCCGGTATGCCGTGGATGATCGTGCCGCGCCTGCCGTCGATGATCTCGGCCACCCGCCGGTAAGGGAACACGCCGCCGTTGCGCGCTGCCAGTAGCGTAAGATCCGGAGTTTTCAGCTCCTGCGAACGCGCATACGGACCGTCGCCCTTTCCGTCGACGCCGTGGCAGACCGCGCAACTCGATTCGAAATCATGCCTGCCTTCATCGGTCGGCGGGGGCGTGTCCTGCCCATGGCTGGTCGCCGCGACTGCCGTCGCAGCAAGCACCATAACCAATCGGACAAAGCTCGTCGGGCACATTTCCATCTCCCAACCAACTCCCACCCGACACATTTGTAGCAGCAATCTCGCCGGAAGCTGTTGATCATTGTCACAGGCGTGGTTCTCGACTTAACATCGCGGCTGATGCCGACTGGAATCAGGCGATACCACTACGAAAGATGCAACGATGCACAACTACGACGCGGCCGTGATCGGCGGCGGCATTATCGGCTCCAGCACGGCGTATTTTCTAAAGACGCTTGCACCGTCGCTGTCGGTGTGCGTCGTCGAGCCGGATCCGACTTACGAATTCTGCTCGACAGTGCGCGCCTCGGGCGGCGCGCGCCGGCTGTTTTCCTGCCCGGAAAACATCGAGATGTCGAACTTCAGCATCGGCTTCATCAAACGCTTTCCTCAGCACATGGCGGTCGACGGACGCGAAGCGCCGGTGGACTGGGTGGAAGGCGGCTATCTGTTCATCGTGCCACCGAACGCGATGCCGATGCTCGAAGCACACGCCCTGCGCCAGCGCGAGCACGGCTGCGAGATCGACCTACTCACCCCGGCGCAGTTGAAGCAGCGTTTTCCGTCGATGCACGTCGGCGACCTGGGCGGTGGCGCGCATTCGCCGCGCGACGGCTGGTGCGATCCGCACGGATTGCTGCAGGGCACCCGCCGCAAGGCGGCATCTCTGGGCACCATCTACATACAGGACAGAGTCACCAGCCTGTCGAAGAGCGGGACTTCGGTGATCGAGGCCACACTCGCTTCGGGCGCCGGCGTCAGGGCCGCCGCATTTGTCAACGCGGCCGGCGCCTGGGCGGGGCAGATCTGCGACATGATCGACATGCCGCTGCCGGTGGCGCCGCTGCGTCGCTTTGAGCACTACTTCACCGCCGGCGGTCCGATCGAGCGCCTGCCCTACGTGAAGGATACCGAGCGGCTCGCCTTCCGCTCGGAAGGGGCAGGTTTCTCCGGTGGCCTGGTCGACGGAAACGAGCCGCGCGGCTTCAATTTCGAAGTCGATCACCAGTACTTCGAGCGCGTCGTCTGGCCCGCTCTGGCACACCGGTTTCCGGTGTTCAACGCGGCGAAATGCCATCGTACCTGGTCCGGCCTGTACGAGCAGTGCGAACTCGACGGCAACCCGATCATCGGCAACTGGAAGGGCAGGTTCGACAACTTTTACGTCGTCTGCGGATTTTCCGGCCACGGCATGATGCACGCCCCCGCTGCGGGCCGCGGCATTGCGGAACTCATCGTCAAAGGTGCCTTCCAAAGCATCGACCTGGAGCGCTTCGGCTACCGTCGCGTCGAAACGGGCGAGCCTTATGCGGAGGAAGGCATCAAATAATGAAGTAGCGCGCCCCGCGGTAAAAAATAAGCGGGATCCCCGTCTGCCAGGCGGCCCACATATTAGGGACAGGAAAGGAAGCCTAAGAACCTGTTCCAAAATCCATTTTTTATCATTGCCATGCCGAGCGAAGCGAGAAATCTGCAGTTGAATCAAAACTCAAGCAGATTCCTCGGCCCGCGGCCTCGGAATGACATTTTATTTTGAAACCGGTTGCAAGGAAGGAATGGGGCAGACTACCTGCCGAACAATCCCTTTAGCCGATCCTGCAGTTGCTCCTGCACCTTCTGCTTGACCTTTTCCTCAACCTTCGCCTTGACGGCCTGCGTCGCGAGGTCGGCAAAATCGAGTCTGTATGAGAGCTTGTCGAAGGGACCCGTTACGCGGACCGGGACTGTGACGCCCTTAAGGTATTGGAGGTCTTTCGCCCCCTGTCCACCTGCAGTGGCCACGACGCTGGCTTTGGCGAGGTAGTTGATGCTGTCATTGCCGATGTCGATATCGCCGTTGCCGGCGATCCGTAGGAACGGCGACTTCACGGATAGATCGTCGTTGTGCGCGACGCCACGGGCGATTTTGAAACTGGCGGTGAGTTCCGTGAAATCGGTTTTGTCCGTCTGCTTCGCCTGCTGTACCGCCTCCTGTCTGCTCGAGAACTTGGCTTTCGCCTCGCGCAGGGCCTGCGCCAGGTTGATGCCCTTGATCGCACCGTCCCTGAGCGACAACGATGCGGTACCGGCGAGCGCTTTCTTCATCGCGCCTACCGTTGCGCCCCGTGTCGTGAGGTCGAGCACTATGTTGCCGCGGCCTTCGACGAGGTCCTTGTTGACGGCGTCTTTCATCAGCGGGTTGATGTCGATGCCCGAGAGCTTCTCCCTTAGCGTCACTGCGTTGCCATTGGCGTCGAGCGCGAGACTGCCTGCCAGGCTGCCGCCATACAGATTTGCCGAATGGGGGGCGACATCGAGCCGGCCGTTCGCGGCTTTCATCTCCAGCTTGACCTTGCTCGCCCTGATATTGGAGAACTTCAGGCTGCCGATCTTGACCGAGCCGTTCAGCTTGAGCCCTTTCAATGCGGATAGATCCACTTTCCCATTTTCGACCCGCTTCTCGTCCGATGCCTGCTTCGGCGGCAGGTACTTGTCGACGTCGAGCTTGTCGATGTCCAGGTCGAAGCCGAGCGCAAGCGGTGCAAACTTGGGTATGTCGAACTTGAGCGCGGCCTTGCTTTCATCGAATTGGGTGAACAAGTCGCCGGAGGCCGATTGCCTGGCCAGATCGGCTTTGAGGCCGCCTTTGATCGGCAGTCTCAGCTGTTTCATCGGCATCTGCGGGTTCGCGATTGTAATTTCCCCGGAGAGCTTCTCCAGCGCAACGGTCTGGCGCTTCAGATCGGCGCTCAGCGCGGAATTCAGCGCGCCTTTGAAGGAGGTCTCGCCGGCTTTTCCGTCGAGATCGAGCGTCAGCTTGCCGATCCGGAGCGCTTGCGCCCCGCCCTCGATGCCGGAGAGCAGAAGCTTGGCGTTTACATTGCTCCGGGCGCCCGAAAGCACGGCGGAGACGGTCACGGCATCGCTGCCGGATTTGCCGGGCGCGATGGAAATCCTGGGCGCTTGCAGCGTGATATCGAAGCTGTCGGCATCGAACCTGCCCTTTGCAGTCAGCGAGAGCGCGTCGACCAGGTAAACTTTCGTGCCGGTGTCGGCCTGCACGCGACCGGTGGAAAGATCGAGCCCGGATACCGTCGTCGTGCTCCCCGTCTTCTCGTCGCGCCAGGTGAGCTGCGTGTTGGCGATCCTGACGCCGGCAATCTCGACGTGGAGCGGCCGGTTTTCCGCCTCGGCCTCCTTGCCGCCCTTGGGGAGCAGGTCATCGATGTTGAGCGTGCCGTTCTTTCGCTTGATGAAAACCGCCTTGGCGCCGTTCACGTCGACGGTGTTGACCACGATCTTCCCCGACAGCAAGGGCATGACGGCGACCGATACGCGCGCGGAGCCGACGCTGGCGAACTCCTGCGCGCTGCCGTGCTCGGAGAGCGAAAGCTTGCCGAGCGTGATGCCCACGTTCGGCCAAAAACTGAGCCCCACATTGCCGTCGATCTTCAGTGTGCGCTGCTTCGTCTCTTGAACCGCCTTGACCAGTTCGCCCTTGACGCGGTTGCCGTCGAATCGGCTCGAGACGACGGCGATGGCGGCGACAGCAAGAACGACGACGACGCCGATGACGATGCTGACGATCTTGAGGGCTTTCATGTGAGCTTCCTTGAGCGGTGAATGCCGGCCCGGCGGGAAATCCAAGATTAGCAGAACTTGGCGGCCCCACCTCGCCGAACCGATGCCAAAGTTCACCCGAGTTTAATACGATCGTCACTCGCCTGTAATCGAGCTTGGCTAAATTCCTTGCTCGGGCGCCATCGCCCGAAAAGATGTGCCAAGACAGCACGTCACATGTCCTAATCCAAAAGGAGAATCCGCATGCAGCATGAATACCCGCAACGCAAACGAGGCAGCTCACTTTTCGCGCTCGGCGCGGCCGTCGCTATGGCCCTGCAGGGCATCGGCTCGACGCCGGCCTTGGCCGACACTGGCGTCCCGACGGCGACCCCGATCAAGCACGTGGTGGTGATCTTCCAGGAGAACGTCTCTTTCGACCATTATTTCGGCACCTACCCGGTCGCAAGCAATCCCGCCGGCGAACCGCGCTTCGTCGGTCGATCCGATACCCCGTCGGTAAATGGACTGAACGAGGAACTGCTGAACCACAATCCGAATTCCAAGAACCCCGAGCGCCTTGACCGCAGCGAAGCGCTGACCTGCGATCAGGATCACGGCTACACCGCGGAGCAGCAGGCCTTCGACGGCGGTCTGATGGATAAATTCGTCGAGTTCACCAACCGTGAGAACTGCGCTGCTCCGGACATCGGCAAATCGGGTCTGGTGATGGACTACTACGACGGCAACACCGTCACTGCGATATGGAACTATGCGCAATATTTTGCGATGAGCGACAACTCCTTCGGCACGACGTTCGGACCATCGGCACCCGGCGCATTGAACCTCGTTTCGGGCCAGACCCACGGCGCCGTCTCGACCCAGCCGCAGACCGACACCTACGGCGTGGTGAACCCGGATGCGAACAACGTCGGCACCGTCATCAACGATCCCGATCCCACTTACGACGATTGCTCCACCATCGCGCACCCGACGGTATCGATGGTCGACAGCAACAAGAACGTCGGCGACCTGCTGAGCGCGCAGGGCGTCACCTGGGGCTGGTTCCAGGGCGGTTTCCGCCCGACCGGCACCGACGCGAACGGCAAGGTGGTCTGCGGCGCATCGAGCGCCAATATCGGCGGCGCCAATGTACGCGACTACATTCCGCACCACGAACCGTTCCAGTATTACAGGTCGACCTCGAACCCGCATCACCTGCCCCCGACTTCAGTGGCAATGATCGGAAGCCCGGATCAGGCGAATCACCAGTACGACCTGAAAGATTTCTGGTCGGCGGTCAAAGCCGGGAACATGCCTGCCGTGAGTTTTATCAAAGCGCCCGCCTATCAGGACGGCCACGCCGGTTACTCCGATCCACTGGACGAACAGCATTTCCTCGTCGATACCATCAATCGCCTGGAACGCAGTCCGGAATGGAAGAGCACGGCTGTGATCATTTCCTACGACGACTCGGACGGCTGGTACGATCACGTCATGGGCCCGATCGTCAGCCAGTCGGCCGACCCGGCGCACGACGCCCTCGACAACGGCGCATGCGGATCGCTTGCTGCAGGAGGCTATAACGATCGCTGCGGCTACGGCCCGCGCCTGCCGCTGCTGGTGATTTCGCCTTGGGCCAAGTCGAACTACGTCGACCACAGCGTCACCGACCAGTCCTCGATCCTGCGCTTCGTCGAGGACAATTGGAATCTCGGCCGCATCGGCGACCAATCCTTCGACGCCAAGGCAGGTACGCTGGACAACATGTTCGACTTCGGCCATCCGCAGGAAGCTCGCCGCCTGTTCCTGGACCCGAACACCGGCCTGGTCCGCTCAAGGGGGTTCGACGCTCTCTCGCAAGACGACGGCGACACCCAATCTCGGGCCTGGTCTGCGAAGTTTCCGCTCTAATCTCCTCGACTGGCGGTCGGGCGCGCAAGCGCCCGGCCACTATTACGGAAACTGGGACTCCTGAGTCTTGCGCAGACTCAGCAATGCCGTCAGAGCTATCAGCGACAGTCCCGCCGACAGGCCGATGGCGATGCTCACGCCAAGCCCGTCGAGGACCAATCCGAATGCGTACGGTGCGATAGCCTGCATCGCCCGCGCGAGCACGTTTAACTGCCCTTGTCGATAACCATATCCGGCTGAGCCAAAGGTTGCGAGCGGCAGCGTGCCCTTGGCGATGGTAATCATGCCGTTGCCGGCGCCGTGCAGCAGGGCGAAACCCGATGCCGCCAGAGGCACGCCGCCGAATATCCAAAGGACGAGTCCTCCAATAGGGTGAAGTACGGTGGCAAGACGGGCGCTGAGGAGCGGGTGAAGCCCAAAGCGTCGCGCCGCGAAGAACTCCAACAGGCGTGCGACCACTTGTGCAGGTCCAAGCAGCGCCGAAGCGGTCAGCGCAGTCACCGTGCTCGCGCCCGCGGCGCGCAACAGGCCGGGGAGATGCGCAGCCATAGCCGAGGTAACGAACGCCGTGAATGCGGCAAATAGCGCCAGGAGCACGAACGCGTGGCGTTCATGTGGGGACATTGTCGGCGGATTACGCGCTGAATCCGGGGCGGACGGCGCCTCAGCTGCCTTGGGATTGGGCCGCGCAGCCCGTCCTGAGGCGGTCGGAATATAGCGCAGGTTTACCGGCAGAGCGATAACTATGTGCATCGCCGCCCAGACAAAGCAACTTGCACGCCAGCCGAAGTGGTCGGCGAGGTAGGCCGTGAGCGGCCAACCTACGGTACTCGCAAAGCCCGCAATAAGGGTAATTCCGGTGATGGCTTCCCTGGCTGCGTGTCCATGCAGTCGGACCAATGTTGAAAAGGCGGCGTCATACAAGCCCATCGCCATGCCGACCCCGAGCACACACCATGCGGCAAACAGAAGGGCAGTGTTCGATGCGAGGCCGAGCAGCACCAGTCCTGCCGCCAGTACCAGGTTTGATGACGCAAGCACACCTCGACCGTCTTTGCGGTCTATTGCACGTCCAACGGCAGGTCCTGCCAGTGCCATTACCACGAGCGATACCGAAAAGGCACCAAATACGGTGGCGCGCGTGATGCCTAGGTCGCGCGCGATAGGCTGCGCGAGAATCGCGGGCAAGTAGGTGGAAGAGGCCCATGCGAGCGTCTGCGTGCAACCCAGCGCAAGCACTTGCTTCAAGCGGCTGTGCTGGCCTGAGTCAGTTAGGCGCATGCCGACACTTCATCGCATTTCGACACTTCATGTTTCCAAGCACCCCGGAGAGCTGAAGCAACACGTCGCCGCCGATTATGCCTGAACCCGGTTCTACCAAGACAAGCACAGCCGCCCCCGCGAATTCCTGTCGCACCCTTGATTATCCGCAGTCAACCATTCGTGACGCGAGCCCGAGCGTCGCGCCACCTTCGCATTGCTGCAAAACAGCCGAATAGCCCCCGCCTCCCGGACTCCTTACGGCAGATAATCCGAGGTCTATGCCATGCCGCCGTAACATCTTCTTACACAATTCAGCCTGAACCAACGCGACTGGCCGCTATCATAGGTATGTTCAGTTCATGCGCAGCGCGAAAGACCGGGCATCAGGCGGCGCCGCCGCCCAATGCAGCCCGCTCGATGTGTTGTCGTAGCCAAGACAGCCAGCAAAATTCGCTAACCGATGGAGCGCCTTTCAATGAACCAGCTGCAAAGAAGTGCTTCTGCCGTGTTCCTTGCCGTGACACTGGCGACAATGCTCGGTTGCGCGGCGACACCCACCACGGAAAGCACCGGAGAGTACCTCGATGACGCCGTCATCACGGCCAAGGTGAAGGCGGCGATATTGGACCAACCCAACCTGAAGGAAATGGCAATCAAGGTCGACACCTTCAATGGGGTCGTCTACCTTAGAGGGGTTGTCGCATCCCAGTCCACCAGAAACGAGGCTACAGAAGTGGCACGGAGTGTCGCCGGCGTGAAGTCGGTCAGGAATGAGATGCGACTCATGTAAGGACGCCCCGGGGAGCGCGGGCTCGCTGAGGCCCGCTTCCGCCCGCAAAGAACTGCGAGCCGAGGCCAAGGCAGACCTTCGACAAGCTCCCGGCATGAAAAAATAAGCGGCATCACCCGCCCGGTGGCCCCTTGAGCTCGACAACATTGCCTTCCGGGTCGGTGATGTACACCGAAGCCCCCTCCCCCTCCGCTCCGTAGCGCGAGGCGACCGGGCCTACCGCGACACCCTGTGCCTCCAGATGGCGGCGAATACTTGTTTCGTCGAACGGTTCCACCCGCAGGCAGAAATGATCCAGATTGCGAGCGTCTTTTCCCGGTGCCGCACCGCCGGCTCTGCCGAGCTTCCCGTCCACGGGCACGAGATCGATGAGCGATCGGCCGGCGCGCAGCTGCACCAAGCCAATCTCGTCTTCGCGGCGCTCCACTGAACATCCGAGCGCCCCGCAGTAGAAGCGAAGCATGCGATCGAGATCGACGACGCGCAGCACGAGATGGTCGATTTCGCGAATTCTGATCATCGTGTATAGATGGGATCGGTGCCCAACTTCATTCACCCGACCGGCCGGTCGGTACTAATGATACGGCAACAGGTCGGCGACAGTCAGCCTGAAGCTCCCAGGGGCTGCGAACTTATAAGCGACGGATATGTCACACGCGCTACGTAGGCGCGCGACACCGCCCCCGCAATGGGGCATCCATTGCGGGCGTCACACCTATGTCATTTTTGAGCCTTACTGTAGGCCACCGGATCCTGTCGATGACCGACAAGCGGGATCAGTGCAGACACGCCAGATCGGAATAGGAGATTGCCATGGGAAGTAGAGCACCGCACAAATCAGCCGCGACCGCCCCCCAGCATGAGGACCCGGCCCGGCTCGAACCCAGTACCGCAACTGTCATACCGACGACGCACGGCAGGCAGATACGCCGCAACGCAGTTGCCGTAAGCTCGGCAAGCGGCAAGGTTTCAAACACGCTTTCCCCTGCCGCCGTTCGCAGGGATCGCGGGGATAAGCTGCACCTCGCGCCCGATGCACGGCTCCTCCCCGGTCTCGGTTGCGCCAGCGTAAGCAAGAACGGTGAACCGGTGATCGAACTGCAAGGTTTAGGCGAAGAGCACGCAATGACCGTCGACGACGTGGAGCGGCTTGCTCAGGCGGAGCCGGAGCTGGAGTGGTGCATTCACCTGGTGGGCCTGCTCGACGATCGCCACTATCGGCGCACTGGCGCGGGAACGTGGAAATTGTACGCACGCGGCTACGGCCTGTCCTGAGCAGGCACGGGAGAAAGCCGGCACCCTGATGAGGGGGCCGGCGAGTTTCTGCAGACGACGTCCAGGTACTATTAGAGGTAGTTAGCTATCCTGGCCACAGTGTGGACTCAGGTCGGCCACGTGAGATGGCAGCCGGTCTGGTCGACGGGGAGCGCCGCGTCGACACCCTTGACGATCTGGTCGACGTGGAACAGGTCCTCGGGCATAGCGCCCTTTTCCACCGCGTGACCGACATAAAGATCCGGCATCAGCTGATGGTCGCCGGCGCGGTAGAACACCTTGTCCG
>Ga0307375_10002593_pt1 | contig 18381 bp, 15 predicted proteins | sample TR1MG_FD_202531 | JGI IMG/M metagenome (GOLD analysis project Ga0307375, IMG submission 202531) | Soil microbial communities from Risofladan, Vaasa, Finland - TR-1 | ecosystem: Environmental > Terrestrial > Soil > Coastal area > Acid sulfate soil | place: Finland: Risofladan, Vaasa | collected... | reverse complement strand
TCGCCTGCTCATCCAGACCTATCATCCGCAGGTGCAGTGGGACTCCAACGACAAGGCGAGCTGGTTTTATTTCTATCGTGACCAGATGCGCGAATGGGTTTTCTACACCGATGCGCGAACCTTCCAGGCGCGCTATGATCTCGTGAAGCAGCGCGGCCTCCAGGGCTTCTGCTCATGGGTGCTCGGACAGGAAGACCCGGCCATCTGGAACGTGCTGCCGAAGAGGAAATAACGCATGAGACCTACCGGCAAACTTCTCGCGCTCGTGGCGATCATCTTCTCCTGCGGGATCGCCGCGTTCTCACAAGCGTCCCCGCCGCCATCAGCCGTAAGTGTTCTTGTCACCATCACCAATAAAAAGGGCCAACCGGTGAAGTTTACGGCAGAGGATCTAAAGGTAAAGGCCGATCGCGCTCCCGCGACCGTGGTCTCTTTGACTCCGCTCAAGAACGCGCCTCTCGTCTTCGTCCTGCTCCTCGACGTCAGCGGTTCAAGCACAGACCAAATGGCCGTCTCTCATCAGGCCGCGCTACGGATATTCCAGTCGTTGGCCACCGGTTCGAACCGCGGCTACTTCGGCGTCTTCAACCAGAAAGTCATGATCAGCCAGCAACCGCTCAGCCCTGACAAGGTGAAGAGTGAGTTGGATGCTCTCGACGCAGAGGGTAAAACCGTGCTCTACGATGCCATCGTGCAGGCGAGCCAAACCCTCAGCCCCGAATCGCAGCCTGGCGCAATTCGTCGCGCGTTGATCGTCATCAGTGATGGCGGCGATAATTGTAGCCACATCTCGCTTGGGAAGGCCCTGCGCGCTCCTCAGGTAGCTGGTGTACCTGTCTTCGCTCTGCGACTGCCGACCCCTATCACGTCACCAGAAGTCGAAGAGGGCCGCCGTACATTTCAGGAGTTCTCGCGGACGTCGGGCGGTTACGTGACCTCTTTGGCTGGTACCACTAGGTTCATGCCTGAGCTATTGCGATACGCCCTCACCTCACAATATCTTCTCACCTTCGTTCCCGCCAAGCCCGCACACGACGGCAAGCTGCATCCTCTTAGCGTGAAGGCCTCTATGAAGGGATTGGAGATTTCCGCCCCGGCTCACTACCTGGCGAAATAACGAGGAAGATCATGCTTCCTTGGTTTCGTGCCCTACCCTTGTCGCGCCGTTTGCGACAGGGTGGGGCTTTTGCCTTTGCTTTTGTCTTTGCTTTTGCTTTTCAGTAGCTTCAGCAGCTTGGTAGCTCAGCAGCTTCAGTAGCTTCAGCAGCTTCAGCAGCTTTTTCCTACTTCTCTTCCACGATCGGCGTCGCCTGCCGAAACTTGATGCGCCACTTTCCGTCCGATTCGCGCGTCCAGAAGTCCGTCACCTGCTCGTTAATCGCCGTGGTCTTCTTGTTCTGCGTCAACTGCCCTTGCAGTTGATACATCAGCGCCACTGTGCCGTTGCTCACCACCAGCATTTGGAAGCCGCTCAGCTTGTAATTCGGCTGGAGGAGTTGTGTCTTCATCAGCGCCTCGCGTTGCGCAAACGTGTAAATGCTGCCGTCGGCATCCACCTCGACAAAATTCTGCGAGCACCAGCGCTCGAAGACGGTCCAGTCGCGCCACGTCATTGCGTCGGCCAGCGACTTCTCATGCGCGGCCAGCGTCGTCTGGTCTGGAGGAATAATCACCTTGTCTCGCGCCGCGGCCTGCAAACAGGCCGCGAACGCAACGATGGCTACTGCAAGAATTCGTAGAAGTGGCGCCTTCAAACTTGGCTCCTTTCGCAGAAAGCTTCGAGCTAGGCGTGTAGAAATCCCACCAGCTCTCCGTGCGGCACCGTCACCTGCTCGCCGGTCTTCAGGTTCTTGAACCCGAACGCGTCCTGCTTCACTTCGTTCTCTCCCACTATGATGGCAAACTTCGCGCCGAGTTTGTCCGCCGTGTCGAAACTCTTCTTCAGCCGGAAGCTCTCGTCTCCCACATCGACCGCGATGCCGTGCGCGCGCAGTTCCCGCGCCAGCTTCAGCGCCGCGCGATTCGTTCCCGCTCCCAGCGGAATCACATAAGCGGTGATCCCTTGCGCCACCGACTGCTGTTGCGCCTGCAAGGCCAGCACCAGCCTGTCCTCTCCAATCGCGAAGCCGATGCCCGGCGCCTTCGGCCCGCCCAGTCCTTCCGACAATCCGTCGTACCGGCCGCCGCCCAGCACCGCACTCTGCGCGCCCAGTTCTCCATGCGTAAACTCAAACGTCGTGCGCGTGTAGTAATCCAGCCCGCGCACCATGCGCCAGTTTTCTTCGTAAGGAATTTCGATGTGGTCGAGGATCGCCTTTACTTCCGCGAAGTGTTGACGGCAGCCTTCTTCCAGGTAGTCGCCAATGCGCGGCAGCGTCTCGATGATCGTCTGGTCTTCCGGAACCTTGCAGTCCAGCACGCGCAGCGGGTTTGTCTCCGCCCGTCGCTGGCAGTCGCCGCACATCTTGTCCTTCACTCCCTCCAGCGCATCCCGCAGAGCCTTGTTATAGATCGGCCGATCCTTCTCGCACCCGACCGAATTCAGGTGCAGCGTCCAGCCCTTCAGTCCCACGGCGTCCAGCAGCGCCGTCAGCATCTCGATCACTTCCGCGTCGCGCAGCGGCAGCTCGCTTCCCGCGCTCTGCGGACCAATCACTTCCGCGCCAATCTGGTAGAACTGCCGGTAGCGTCCTTTCTGCGGACGCTCCCTGCGAAATTGCGGCCCAATGTAGTAGAGCTTCTGCAGTAGCCCTGCGCGTCCCATGTCGTGTTCGATGTACGCCCGCACCACGCCCGCCGTGTTCTCCGGCCTCAGCGTTAGCGACTGCGTTTTCTCCGACTGCGCCCGCGCCTTGTCTTCCCACGTAAACATCTCTTTCGACACGATGTCCGTCTCTTCGCCCACGCCCCTGGAAAACAGCTCCGTCGATTCGAATACAGGCGTGCGGATTTCGTGGAAGTTATAGCTGCGGAAAACTTCGCGGACCTTGGCGTCTACGAAGTTCCACAAATCTGTATCGGGAGGAAGTAAATCGCGGGTTCCACGGACAGCTTTAATCATTGCAAATGTTCCCAATTCCTGAATTCGCGTCGCTTGGCACAGACGCCAATGGCACAACGGTGTAGGATATCAGCCCGTTGCGATCCTCGCGTAATTGGGAGCATATATGATTCGCAGAGCTTTCCTTCTTTCCGTTTCTCTGATTCTAGCGGGAGCACTCATGGCACAGGAAACTACCAAGGGCGCGCCGTTGCCCGTCCCCGGACGTTCCGTCATCGCCACGCGTTACGGCATCGTCGCCGCCAGCCAGCCCCAGGCCGCCACCGCCGGCATCCAGATCCTCGAGCGCGGCGGCAACGCCGTCGATGCGGCCATCGCCACCAACGCCGTCATGGGACTCATGGAGCCCACCAGCAACGGCATCGGCGGCGATCTCTTCGCCATCGTCTACATCGCCAAAACCGGCAAGCTCTACGGCCTCAACTCCAGCGGATGGTCGCCCAAGGCGCTCACCCCCGAATTCCTCGCCGCCAAGGGCATCACCACCATGCCCGAGCGCGGCATTCACTCCGTCACTGTCCCCGGAGCCGTCGCAGGATGGACCGCTCTTCGCGAGCGCTTCGGCACCATGCCTTTTTCCACTCTGCTCGCCCCGGCCATCTACTACGCGCAAAACGGCGTGCCCATCAACCAGGTGACCTCCGGCCTCTGGAGTCATTCTCTTAAGATGTTGAGCGCCACTCCCAGCGCCGCCGAAACTTTCCTCATCGACGGACACACCCCGCGCTTCGGAGAAGTCTTCCGCAATCCTAATCTCGCCGCCAGCCTTCGCCGCGTCGCTGAAAAAGGTCGCGACGGCTATTACAAGGGCACCACCGCCGAAGCCATCGTCGCCGCCTCTCACGAGCTTGGCGGAGCCATGACCCTCGACGATCTCGCCGACTTCCAGCCCGAGTGGGTCACGCCCATCTCCACCACCTACCATGGTTGGACCGTCTACGAGCTGCCGCCAAACACCCAGGGCATCGCCGCGCTCATCATGCTCAACCTCATGGAGCAGTTCCCTCTCGCGCAGGATGGCTTCCACAGCACGAAGACCATGCACATCATGATCGAGGCCAAGAAGCTCGCCTACGCCGACATGCTGCGCTACATCGGCGACCCGCGCTTCTCCAACATCCCCGTCACCGCGCTTCTCGATAAGCAACACGCCGCCGAACGCGCCAAGCTCATCGGGCTGCGCGCCAACTGCTCGCCTCAGCCCTCCGTCCTCCCCGGCGTCACCGACGCCAAGGGCAAGGACACCATCTACATGACGGTGATCGACAAGGATGGCAACATCGTCTCGCTCATCCAGAGCAACTATGCCGGCTTCGGCTCCGGCGTCGTCCCCAAGGGCATGGGCTTCATGCTCCAGAATCGCGGCGCGCTCTTCACTCTTCAACCCGGCCAGCCCAACACGCTCGCCGGACACAAGCGTCCGCTCCACACCATCATTCCTGCCTTCATGGAAAAGGGTGACGTACACATCGGCTTCGGCATCATGGGTGGATGGAACCAGGCGCAGGCCCACGCGCAGTTCGTCTCGAACATCGTCGACTACGGCATGACCATCCAGCAGGCGCTCGAGGCCGGACGCTTCACCAAGTCCACCTTTGACGGCTGCGACGTGCAGATCGAGCAGTCAATTCCGGAAGATGTCCGCAACCAGCTCAAGGCCCTCGGACACGACGTCCACACCGTCCCGCTCCGCACGCCCGTCTTTGGCTACGGACAGGCTGTGATGGAGAACGGCACCGGCGTCCACTTCGGCGCCAGCGACCCGCGCCACGACGGCGAAGCCATCCCGCAACCGGGACCAGTGTTTCAGTAGGAAGTTGCGTTCTTGATCTTGTAGTTGTCTTCGCTTGCGCTTGCTGCCGGGTGCCCCACGTTCGCGGCCCTCTTTTGGCCGATAACGTGGGGGCTTGCCTCCAGCAGCTTAGTCGCTTAGCAGCTCAGTAGCTGAGCCGCCGGGTGCGCCGTCCCAGCTTTGCTAGGGCGGGGTCATTGCTTTTACTTTTGCCTTTGCCGTTGTTCTGCAGTTCAGCGGCTTTCCCGCCATTGGCTGAATGCTGACCGCTTCTTTCTGGCTCCTTCTCCTTTTCCCGCCATGCGAGCGATAATGAATTCACGTCCACGAATCCTGAGCTTTGAGGCCCTGCCATGCGTTTGCGGAAAGTTGCTTCTCTTTACTTCACCGTTCTTCTTCTTGCAACTCTGTCATTCGTTCCGGCCCATGCCGCCGCTGCGCAGAAATCCGCCGCCCAGCCTTCTTCCGGTCCCGATCTCTTCATCAAGGACTTCGATTACTCCCGCCTTGCGCAGGCAGTCGCCGCCATGCCCCCTTCGCCGGATCGCGACTATTTCGCCGGCGTGCTCGCCAATCGCGACGGCCACATTGACGATTCCATCCGTCTATTGACGAAGGTGATCCCGCAGCTCGAGTCGTCCAACCCTGCGCGTGCTGCCATCGCGCTCCGTTCCCTGGCCGACGACTACACCAAGGGCTTCCGTTACAACGATGCCATTCATGCCTACCGCCAGCTCTTTCCGCGCTTCGCCTCCCAGTTCGACAAGCAGGAGCGCAAGAGCGCGACTGACGATTATCAGCTTGCCGTCCTGCTCCGCAATTGGCCGCCGCAAACGGTTTCTTTCGATGGCGACATCGACCTCGCCACGCAGCGCAACCCTGTGCTCGGCACCATCGAAACCTCTCTCACCGTAAACGGCGTCACCGCCCCTTGGATTCTCGACACTGGCGCAAACGTCTCCACCATCTCCGCCAGCTTCGCGCGCAAATTAGGATTGAAACTCTCCAAGGGCTCCGCGAAGGTCGACGGCATCACCGGTGCCGCGAATCCGCTTCACGTCGCTCTTCTGCCTGAACTCAAGGTAGGCGGCGCCACCGTTCGCGACGTCCTGCTGCTTGTACTCGATGACGATAGCTTGAGCATTCCTACCGGCAAGAACCAGCACTACCAGATCAACGCCATCCTCGGCTTTCCAGTTTTCCAGGCGCTCCAGCGCATCACCTTCACCGCCGACGGTCACTTTCTCGCCGGCCCCGGCTCTCCTTCCTCCGCCAATGGAGCCCGCCTCTACATGTATCAGTTAACGCCGTTGCTCCAGTGCAGTGTGGAGAACCGCACGGTTCTTTTCTCGTTCGACACCGGCGCCGGTAGCACCATCTTCTCGCAGCGATACCGCGCTGACTTCCCCGATCAATTCAAGGGATTAACGAAGAAACCATTCGGGATGGGAGGTGCTGGCGGAGTCCGCAGGATGGACGCGTATTTCCTGCCGCAGGTGCAGCTCGGAATTGGCGACGACCACGCCGTATTGCACAAGGTGGCGGTCGTACCCACGATGGGGACGCACCTCGATAAACTCTATGGAAATCTTGGCCGCGACCTTGTCGATCCCTATCGCAGCTACACCATCGACATCGCCAATATGCGCTTCAAGCTCGGCGAAAAACTGCCAGCCATTTCCAAAGCCAAGTAATTCTGCCGTTGACGTTGTTTCTGTTTTTTCAGCGGTCAATTCGCGCGTGTTCGAACCGTGAGCGGAGCATCGGACTCCGCGTCAAAGTCGAGCGTGATCCGCTTCACTTTTCCCTGCTGAAGTTCGCCGGTCAACGTCTGCCTGGCGGTCTTGCCTTTCCGGTTCACGGCAAGCATTTCCACTTCATACTCCCCGCTGCGGTTGCCGAAGATGCTCAAGCGGTAGGTTCCCTTGGCGGGCTGCGAGATGGATAGGACCCGCGCCGAATCGGGATCATCGCCTTCGACGTCGTAGGAACTTTTCGGGATCTGGTTGAAGGAAGCGTGGTGAACCGGATCGTCCCCGGACTTGCGTCCCGCAGGATCGACCAGCAGCAGATCGACAGCTGCGTTCGCACACGAGATGTTCAGCGAGCTCCCATTGGGTTCTTCGGATACCTGTTGAACACGAGGTTGCGACGGTTTGCCTTTTTTCGGGGATGCCGTGCTGCCTGTCTGCTGCGCCGAGCATCCGCATCCAATAAGCAAAACGAGCAGGGCCATCACAACGCGCCATGACGTCGTGCGATATGTCATGAACCTCCTTGCGTTGGCGTTTCCCTCCCAGGAGAGAACCGCCGGGACCGGATTATGGCACATCCAGTACAAGCCGGCGGGACCCACGCAAGCTTCTTTTGCTTGCATGGGTGCAGACACAGCCCCGTGTGCTTCGTGCCTACCCTCGTCGCGCGCCGTTCGCGACAGGGTGGGGGCTTTGCTTTTGTCCTTGATGTTGATGTTGCTTATGTGGCGCGGGCGCCCTCGCCCGCGGTAGTTCGCTTTTGTTTTTGCAGTTGCCTTTGCTGCTGCTTGTTGCTTGCCGCTTATAGCTTGTAGCTGTCTTCGAGGCGGGTGGCCCATGCAAGCTTCTTTTGCTTGCATGGGTGCAGAGACAGACCCGTGTGCTTCGTGCCCTACCCTTGTCGCACGTCGTTCGCGACAGGGTGGGGCCTTTGCTTTTGTCCTTGATGTTGATGTTGCTTATGTGGCGCGGGCATCGGGGTCCCCGGCGACTCCGTCGCTGGGGTGATCGCCCCCGCCCGCGGTAGTTCGCTTTTGATTCTGATTTTGTCTTTGCCTTTGTTCTTGAAGTCGTCATCCTGAGTCGTGTTTTTGCGACTCAGGATCTATGCATTGTGCTTTTGTCTTTAGGGTTGCTCTTGCCGCTGCCTTTAGCTGGTAGCTCTAGTAGCTTTAGCAGCTTTAGCAGCTCCAGTAGCTTCTTCCGAAGCATCGCAGAGCGTCCATCCGCTCTGCGATGCTTGTGCGTTTTAGGTTCTGTCCACTAGAAGCTGATTCTGGCGGACAATTGGACGCTTCGTGCTCCGTATCGCGGTGCTGCCGCCAGCGGCTGTCCGAACGTCGGATTCGGAGTCGCGATATAAGCGTTGGGGGCACCCGATGGGTCGGGGGCCGTGTTGTACTGCACCTGATCCACCGGGCTCTGCTGGAAATTCGGGTGATTGAAGATGTTGAACGCTTCAGCCATCAGCTTCATGTGCATCCGTTCGCTTAGCTTCACGACGCGTGAGACGTTGAAATCGACGTTGCTCACGCCCGGGCCCCGGAAAGAGTTGAAGCCTTCGCCGGGAACCATCTTGAAGTTGATGTTGGAGGCGTCCAGTTCGGGTTCGAATGGACGGCCGCTCGCCAATGTCAGGACTGACCCAAACGAGAAGCCTTTCACATAGCGCTGCACCGGTGACCATGCGCCGGTCAACACCAGGCGATGCGTCTGATCCAGTTGCGACAATCCTCGCTGCGCCTGCTTGGCAAACTGGTTGTAATAGCCGGTTCCTTCGTCTGTAACCTTGGAAAAGGTGTACGCCAGCCCGCCCGTAAATTGCTGCGAGCTATGCCGCACCGAGATTTGCAGACCGTTATACATCGACTTGCCGGAATTATCGACTTCGTTGATCGTGCTGAAGTTCGGGTTCAGGTAACCGTCGAACGCCCCATAATCGGGCACCGTATAGGTGTGGCCATTCGGAAGCTTGATGGTGTCCGTGGCTGTTCCGCCCTGGGATGGCTGTTGTGCCGGCGGAAACAGGTTGATGTCGTAACCGAAGTTGCCGTTTGCCTGCCGCGTTACGCCATTGGAATTGCCCAGCAGTTTTAATCCGTGCGTGTACACGTAGCCTACACTCACTGCAGTATGGGCCCCGAATTGATGCTCGACCTGCAGGCTGCCCTGCTCCACGTAGGGATTGCGGAAGTTTGGATTGAAGACAACCAGCGATGGAGTACCGCCGGCTCCGCTCGGGAATGCACTCAGGCTGTTGGGATAGCTGACGATCGGATTACTGTTGCCGAATGCCGGTCCCGGAACAAACAGGAACTGCCGCGATACCCCGTTGGATAGCAGCGCCTCCGAAACATCCAGCAAATCGGTCATTGCGTAAAACAAGCCGAAGGATCCACGCACCACGGTCGAGCCATTCTTGTCGAGTGAATAGGCGAAGCCTGCGCGTGGGGCGATGTTTGCCTTGCTGTAAGGAATCTTGCAGGTTTGCTTGAATTGCGGGTTGCAGACGCTTGGCTGCGTCAGGGCTTGCATATCCCAACGCAATCCGTAGTTAAGGGTCAGGCGACTGGTCGCGCGGAATTCGTCCTGCACAAACAGGGAATACGATGGAACCTTGAAATTCGCTGTGCTTTGGCCAAATGACTGTAGGTAGTACTCCCAATTCGGCTGACTGCCTCCGGCGGCAGCCATATCCTGCAAGCTGCCAAAGAAATAGGCTCCGGCAGGACCGTACACAAAGTAGTCCGAGTCGGAATTGATATTGATGTCGACTCCGGCTTTGATCGTGTGCCGGCCCCACACCTTGGTCATATCATCCCCGAATTCGTATCGGTGGTCAGTGGTCGACAGTTGGAAGCGGTTGCCGCCCAGCACAACACCGCTGTCGGGATTTTGAATGACCACGGCGGGTGAGTTTGGCGTCGTGTCCGGTAAATCGAAGTGAAGATCACCACCGTAATGGAAGCGCGCTTCATTCGTAAACGTCGGACTGATCAACGTGTGCAGGGTAAATTGGAAAAACTGGCTCGTAGCTCCGTCCGTGAGCGTCAGTCCGTCACCCGTTGAGGTCGGTGTGTTGAAGTAGCCGTGCGGACTGCGAAAGCGTTGATAGTTGTACGTGGCGTCGAACGTATTGTTCTGCGTGATGTTTCCGCTGACTTTGACGAAAGCAACATTCTGGTTGAAGCTGCGCGGATGCGATCCTTGCGCCGTTGTCACCAAGGTTGCGATGGCGGGGTTCTGGCTAAAGAAATTCGCCGGTAGCGTGTCCAACCCGAGGGGAGCCGTATTCACCGTCACCGGCTCATTGCGTACCTGACCTTCATAGTTGGCGATCCAGAACAGGCGGTCCTTTATGATCGGTCCACCGACCGTTCCGCCGAACTGTTGGCGACGGTTGTTGGGCTTGGGAATGCCCAACTGCTCGTTGACTTTGTCATTCGCATTCAGAGAAGAATCGGTGATGTAGTAGTACCCGTCCCCGTGATAGCTGTTCGTGCCCGATTTCGTGACAGTATTCACCACACCGCCACCCGCCTGTCCAAACTCCGCGTTGAACCCGTTGCTGGCAACCTGGAATTCCTGGATCACATCTTCGCTGAACTGGTACGGGATGCTGGTGCGTCCCATCTGCTGCGCGAAGAAGGCGTTGTTATTGTTCGCGCCGTCAACCGTATAGTTGTTATAGTTGCCCGCCAATCCGTTGAAGCTGATCATTCCGAAGTCACCGTCGGTCGAGACCCCGGGGGTCAGCAGGACGAAATCGGTAAAGTTGCGTCCGTTCAGCGGCAGCTGCGTGATAGCGCGCTCGCTTACCACATTCGCAATTCCCGATTGGGTGGTGTCCACCAGCGGCACATCCGTCGCATTCACCGTAACCACGCTGTTGGCCGTTCCCACCGATAACTGTGGATGTAATCTCGTCGTGGTTCCGACACTTACAACGACGCTGCCGAGTACCATCTTTTTGAACCCTGTCTTTCGGATGGTGATCTCGTACGTGCCAGGACGCACGGTAAGGAACACGAAATGGCCGGTTGCGTCGGAAGTTTGTTCGGCCGTCATTCCCGTCGCTGCGTCCTTAATGGCAACAGCCGCGCCAGGAACCACCGCGCCCGACTGGTCCGCCACCGTTCCTTCAATACGGCCGTTCGCCGATGAGGTCTGGCAATAACCGGGAACAGCACCCAGCAGGAGAATCACCGTGATCGCTGCAACTACCGCGGATGCACGAAGGTATGAGTTTTTGTGGAGCATTTTTAGTCCCCTCCCCGGGGATAAAGACATGCAAATTCAACCCAGCGTTCTGTGGATAACCAGACATCCTCGCGACATCTTTAGTCGCTTCACGTTTACCTCTGTCCCACTTTCGTAGACGGGGACAGTGCGCCATACAACTGGACGACGCGTACTTCCAACTTCAAGCCGCTCTACATTCCCTGGCTCGATGAATCCACCATGAACGGGGAATGTTGGGCAGCACTCCGCACCATCGTTCGAATGCTGCCAAGAGGCATTAGCATGTTTATGGCTTTGTCCACCCCGTGCAACCCCAGAAGGTGGCATAAGTGGCATGAATATTTGCATACAGGAATATGGGGAGAGCCGCAGTTTTCCGGGCTCAGAGAGCGGTATTTTCAGGCTGGTGGCGGGTGGCCCCATGCAAGCTTTTTTGCTTGCATGGGTTCAGAGACAGACCCGTGTGCTTCGCGCCTTACCCTTGTCGCGCGTCGTTCGCAACAGGGTGGGGCTTTGCTTTTGTCCTTGATGTTGATGTTGCTTATGTGGCGCGGGCGTCGGGGTCCCCGGCGACTCCGTCGCTGGGGTGATCGCCCTCGCCCGCGGTAGTTCGCTTTTGTTTTTGCAGTTGCCTTTGCTGCTGCTTGTTGCTTGCCGCTTATAGCTTGTAGCTGTCTTCGAGGCAGGTGGCCCATGCAAGCTCGTTTTGCATGGGTTCAGAGACAGACCCGTGTGCTTCGTGCCCTACCCTTGTCGCGCGCCGTTCGCGACAGGGTGGGGCTTTTGCTTTTGTCCTTGATGTTGATGTTGTCCTTGATGTTGATGTTGCTTATGTGGCGTGGGCGCCGGGGTCCGCGGCGACTCCGTTGCTGGAGTGATCGCCCTCGTCCGCGGTAGTTCGCTTTTGTTTTTGCAGTTGCCTTTGCTGCTGCTTGTTGCTTGCCGCTTATAGCTTGTAGCTGTCTTCGAGGCGGGTGGCCCATGCAAGCTTCTTTTGCTTGCATGGGTTCAGAGACGAACCCGTGTGCTTCGTGCCCTTCTCGCGCGCAGTTCGCGACAGGGTGGGGCGTTTCGCTCGAGTTAGTCAAACTTCCCCAACACCTGACATAACCGGCGGCATCAATCAGAAAAAGAAAAGTCTATACAAAAACCATCGATACGTTGGTCGGCAAGTTTCCAGAAGCATAGAATGTGACTGGGCACGACCGATTGATCGCGGCATTTCCAGCGTAATCTGAACCAAGTTCCAGGACAATCGAGAGATGATCTGCAAGATTCAGCGCATTAAGTCGTTCGGGATATTCGATGATTTTGAGTGGCCCACAACGGTGCTACCCTTCAAGAAATTCAACTTGGCGTACGGCTGGAACTACTCCGGCAAAACAACGTTGTCGCGTGCACTTGCGTGTTTCGAGCAAAATATGCGCCATCCGGATTTTCCCACCGCTCAAGTAGCGTTAGTTGTCGAGGACGGTAAAACTTACGACCTTTCAAATGCGCACCATGTGATTCCCATATGTGTATTTAATACTGATTTCATTCGCAAGCATTTCTTTTTTGATACGGCTGCCGCTGAACCGGTTCTTATGTTGGGAGACACAGACATTGCCAAGCAGGCTGACCTTAAGGCCAAGAGCGACGCGCGCGGTGCGCTCATTACGAACATCTCTAACAATACTAGGAAGAAAAATGAGATTTTCTCTGCCATTGAGACAGGGTTAACCCGTTATGCGCGTGATTTCATAAAAATTCCACTGCACGTGCCCGACTACGATAAAAAGCGCTTCGAGCCAAAAGTCAAAATATCCGCTAAAGACCCTAACCGATACTTGCTAGACGATCAGACACTGTCTCAATCTCTCGTCACATTCCGTTCGACTGACAAGAAACCAACCCTTTCGTCTGTGGATAACTCCCTCTCGTCGTTATCGCAATTAACGAGCGACGTGGCAAGCGCTCTATCGACAGAAATCAGCAGGAACAAGCCAATCCCTCGCCTTGTAGACAATCCAAAGGTCGAAAGTTGGGTTCAACAAGGTCGACCTTTGCATGAAGGTCAAGAAATGTGTCAGTTCTGCGGGCAAAAGCTCCCGACTACGCTGTTGGATGATCTCGCCTCGCACTTTTCAGTGGACTACGAAAACTTGATGGAGAAGCTAAGTGCCCTTATAACTCAAGGCGAAATGGCACAAAAAGAGACAATTACGATCTGCGACGAAGCCCGATTTTATCCTGATTTGTCAGAGAAAGTGGCGACACACAAGAAGACTCTCGAGTCACTCCTCAGTGCTCGACGTTCTGCTCTTGATGCCCTCCTGTCCGCCTTGATCAGGAAACAGACCAAAGCCTTTACCTCTCTCGAATGTCCTCTGATTAAGGGTCCTGCCCTTGAAATCACCGCGACGGTTGCCGCAATTAATGGCCTCATTGGCGAGCATAATGCCCGAACAGACAAGTTCGAAAGTGTTCGCGATGCCACATTAAGACAGATAGAGCTTCATTATGCAGCGTTGTTCGTTGGCGATCTCCAGTACAACGATAAACTCGACGAGATTGACAATCTTCGTGTCGCAATCGAAAACGATAACAAGAAAGTAAGGGACTTAGATGACAATATCCGCGACCTCGAAAGAGACCTCTCAGAGGCTGCGCGGGGGGCGGGACGGATCAATGAATTGTTAGAAGCTTATTTCGGCAGGAAGGATTTGCAAATCGCGGTCTCTTCCGAGAATAAATTCAAGATACTTCGTGGCGGCAATCAGGCCAAGAATCTGAGTGAGGGAGAAAAGACGGCGATTGCATTCGCGTTTTTCATTACTCGTGTCCAAGATGGACGGACCCCGATTAAGGATACGATTGTAGTAATTGATGATCCCATTTCCAGCCTAGACGCTAATCATCTCTTCAACACGTACGCTCTGATAAAGACTCAGTTGGCAGACTGCAACCAGCTCTTTGTGTTAACGCATAACTTCGAGTTCTACAATTTGATCCGAGATTGGGCATCGGACGACAAAGAGGACCTCAAAAAACCGCAAAAGGACTGGAAAAAGTGGGGAATCTTCATCGTTAAACGAACCGATTCAGGCGAAGGTACCATAGAGAATATTCCGAGAGAACTCGTAAAATTTAGATCTGAATATCATTATCTCTTCTCCATACTCCACGAATTCAAGGATAGCGGGACAGCAAGTTTTGACGGCCAACTTGGCCTTCCGAATATTGTCCGGCGGTTTCTGGAGGCCTTCGGGGGAATCATGATTCCAGTATCAAATGGCCTCAAAGGAAAGTTGCCTCGGATATTCTCCGATGAAGTGGAACGAGAGCGGGTCTGGAAGTTCGTTAATCATTATTCCCATAACACAACAATTACACGATCATTGACGATCCCGGATATTTCTGAGTGTAGGACAGTAGTTGAAATCTGTTTAAAGGCCGTTCAAACATGGGATGCTGAATACTATAAAGACTTGGAAACCGAGATTTCGTGACTATTGCATCTGCCCCATACCGTTAGACTGTCTTTTCTTTGGGACGGCGGGTGGCCCATGCAAGCCTCCTTTGTCTGCATGAGAAATCAATGAGTCGATGGTCTGGCCCACTCTTATTGAGCGCGCCACTTTTCTAGCGGTATCCTATCCATCTCAAACAGATCCGACGTCCGTGCGTACCAGCCTCTGCCGTGCATGCGGCCGATGAGCTTCAGGCTGGGTGTATCGATGTAGTGTTTGGCGGCGTCGGCCACCGACTCGTCGCGCACGTGCATCGCCACCACTCGGCCAAGAACAAGACCTGCTTCCGGTCCCAGCTCTACGATCTGGATCAACTTGCACTCCATCGACACCGGACTCTCCACAATGCGCGGCGGCCGCACGTGAAGCGACGGAGCCGTGTGCAGACCGGCCTCGGCCAGTTCGTCCACGCCGGACTCGAACTCGATGGCCGTGACGTTCATCTTCTCCGCCGTCTCTTCCGAAACCAGGTTCACCACGAACTCCCCTGTGGCTTGAATATTCTGCCGCGTATCCTTCTCCGTCTCCTTCGGCCTCCCCGAACCGTGGCTGCCGATTCCGACGGCCACCACCGGCGGATCGCCGGCAACGGCGTTGAAGAACGAAAACGGCGCCGCGTTCAACTTGCCATTGCGGTCCTGGCTCACCACCCAGGCGATGGGGCGGGGAACAATCGTCGAGACCAGAAGCTTGTACCGCTCCCTGGCAGAGATGGTTGCAAAATCGAATAACATGCATCGCCCTCCTCGGGCGGAACTCCGGTAGCGAGAACAACTCCCTGACGCCCCGACGCTTTTTACTCGTATTTCGTCATTCGTCCTTCCCAATCGTCAATCAGCAATCCGCAATCGACAATTCTTTTCCCGCCACCGCCCCGTAACTACTTCGCCAATATAAAATGTTACTTCCGCGCCACCTGTTACCCTTCGGTAAACAGCCCCTCCCGGAGACGGTTTTGATCGTCCCGACCAGCAAACATCGATCTATTTTTCCATCTCTTTCAGGTACTGCTCCTTGTACCCAAGGTAGTTGCGCCCATAGGTCAGGATGGAATCTTTTTCTTCCAAACTGAGACTTCTTTTAACTTTTCCGGGGAAGCCGATGACGAGCGATCCGGGCGGTATCTCCGTGCCTTCCGGGATGAGTGTTCCGGCCGCGACAATCGAGTCGTGTCCAATGCGCGCGCCGTTCAGCACCACCACGCCCATGCCAATTAAACAGCGGTCTTCCACCACGCATCCATGCAGCGTAACCGAGTGTCCCACGGTCACCCAGTCGCCAAGAATCACGGGCCATTTGTGCAGCATTCCGTGCAGCACCGAGCAGTCCTGGATATTCGAGTTGGCGCCGATGCGGATCAGGTTGACGTCGCCGCGCACCACCGCGTTCATCCAGATGCTGGCGTTCTCGCCCAGCGTAACGTCGCCAACCACCTGCGCGGACTGATCGATGTAACAGCCCGCTCCTATAGTGGGAGTAATGCCTTTGTAGGGTCGAATCATATGTATTTTCCCCGCGGCTCCCAGCGCCGCTCCGTCAAAAACTGAACATACCAGAATCGCCCTCCGCAACGCACTCCGCAAGCTGGAACCGGGTTCCCAGCTGATTCCCTGCCACGAACGCGCCACACCGCTCACATGTTGGGAAGCGCAAACCCCTGCAATCTCTCGTGGATTGGGGTAGCTGGAATCGGTCGGCCAGCCGCTAAAACTGGCACTGAAGCGTAACAAATGCTTGACTGGAGATGGTAAACCTACGGTAAGCTACTACCGTCCAGCGGGACGGGTTTGGGGGTGTACGGGCTTGGCGGAAGTGAGACTGCAAGAGGGCGAGTCATTGGAAAACGCCCTTCGCCGTTTCAAGCGCAAGGTACAGACGGAAGACATCATCAAGGAAGTCAAGCGTCACTCCTACTACCTGAAGCCCGGCGAAAAGCGCCGCATGAAAGAAGCTCTTGCGCGCAAGCGGAGCCGAAAAAAGGTCCGCAAGGAGCAGGATTAAAAGAAACATCGAGGCCGCCGCACAAAAAAGGCGGCCTTTCCCTTTCGTTCGGCTGCCCCTGAGCGAAAGGGATCATAGATGGAGTTGCAGCCGAAGCCGCACTTATCCAGGTTTTCAGTAGTGCCGCGTGGCAACGCGCGGATGGGCCGAACCCAGGTGATGTTGCAGGACGCAATCAGCATGATGTCGAGTCCGCTCTGTGGGTGGGGAGGACGCAAGCTGGAACTCGCCGGGAGCCGCGGCAGTTTCGGCCGTGAGGATTGCGCCGGGAACAAGGGCTGAAAGGGGCAACTCTCCATGGAATTCCAGGACAAGGTTCTGAAGTGCGTAGACTGCGGCGAAGACTTCGTCTTCACGGCCGGCGAACAACTTTTCTTCCACGACAAGCAGTTCAAGAACGAACCGAAGCGCTGCAAGGCCTGTAAGAACAAGCGGGCACAGGCGCTTGGCATCTCGCAGGGAAACAACTACTCCAAGGTCGAGACGCGTACGGTCTGTTCAAACTGCGGGAAGGAAACGACAGTGCCATTCAAGCCGACCCAGGGACGGCCAGTGTTCTGTCGCGAGTGCTTCCAGGGTAGCAAGAAGACATCGGCGGCGACAGCCTAACAAAGCGGTTGCGGTCAGGCAGCACATTCCGGCGGAATCCCGGCGGCAGGTTGCAGTGGGGTGCGGCCTCGGACTACGGGCAGCGAACCGGACGAAAGTTATGGGACGACTTTCCCCCCGAAGTTGAACGGCCGCGAACGTGTGTTCGCGGCTTTTGTGCGTCGAGGGAGGCTCTTTTGTGCCAGAGGAAGTCAGCCGCACACATCCTTTTAAACACACGTCTATCAAAGTCCCGGAGTTGGGCTGGACTTCGCGAGTTTCATCTTCTCGTCCTGATGCGTGACAAGCAACGCCTCAATCTGGCGCAAGAGGTCAGACGTGTTCACGGGCTTTACAAGCAGGGACTGCGCACCGCTCGACTGCCACTCTCTAGCGGTGTTTGGAAATGCAGTGAGGATGGCGGTGGCTGGATTGTAAGGCTGCGCGCGAGCAGTGCGAATGACATCATGGCCGGCGGTTTCGCTCCCCATACGCAGATCCGTAATTACCATGTCGAAAACTTCGCTGGTAATTTTCCGCTCAGCCTCAACGACGGAAGCCGCAGTCTCCACATGGAAGCCGTTCATCTCGAGCACTGCCTTGAGGGTGAGCAGAACGGGTAATTCATCGTCTACGAGAAGAATGCGACGCTGCATGATGCACTCCTTGGAAACGACGACAGGTTCCGCAGGACCACGCGGATTGCGCAAGACGAAGGGGGCGAGCGCGTTAATTGATGACAATCTGGACAATGCGCGGAAACCGCACAAAACCAGCATTTATAATACTCCCGTGAGCAATTTCTACGTCGAGAATTTCGGGTGCCGCGCGACACAGGCGGACGGAGCAGCGCTGGAGCAACAGTTACTCGACAAGGGACTGGCGCGCGCCGATGTGGCGAGCCATGCGCAGGTGGTGGTGCTGAATACGTGCACGGTGACGTCGTCGGCCGACCAGGATGCGCGGGCAACCATTCGCCGCATTCATCGCGAAAACCCAACGGCAAAAATCCTGGTGACGGGATGCTATGCGCAGCGCGCGCCGGAAGAGATATCGAAATTGCCCGGCGTGACGCTGGTGGTGGGAAATTCTCACAAGCACCAGTTGGCGGAAATTGCAGCGGCGGGAAACGGATTCGTGCCGGTGGGCGCGATTGCGAGTGCCGAGCCCGGGACGGTAGTTGTCGGCGACATTTTTGCGCACACGGAACTGCTGGCCGCTCCGGTGTTCGACTCGGATCACGAAAAGACGCGTCCGAACCTTAAGGTTCAAGATGGCTGCAATAATCGCTGCTCGTTCTGCATCATCCCGTACGTAAGAGGAAAGAGCCGCTCGTTGCGCGGCGATGAAGTCATTCGCAGCATGAATCAATTGGTAGCGAACGGTTATCGCGAAGTCGTGCTCAGCGGAATCAACCTGGGGCGCTGGGGA
>Ga0307375_10002591_pt1 | contig 18396 bp, 28 predicted proteins | sample TR1MG_FD_202531 | JGI IMG/M metagenome (GOLD analysis project Ga0307375, IMG submission 202531) | Soil microbial communities from Risofladan, Vaasa, Finland - TR-1 | ecosystem: Environmental > Terrestrial > Soil > Coastal area > Acid sulfate soil | place: Finland: Risofladan, Vaasa | collected... | reverse complement strand
AAGCATATTTATTTGGGAATCTGGAGAATCTTCTAACACTTCCAATTATACCAGCGGAAGTAACAGTAGCAACGCCTTTAATATCCTTCAATAGATTTACCCAAAGAGGATGCTCAGCTAATAGTTTAGTGAGTTGTCTACTTAAGGCAATCTTCTCCTTTTCAATAGCTTTGATTGTATCTTCTCGCTTCTTTACTATTTTCTTAACTTCTTTTTTAGAAGCAAGAAGTTCTAGTCTGTTCTTAAAAGCGAATAGCTGATTCTTTTTTCTTGTGCAATCCTGAACTACTTTAGCATACTCATGATAGAGGAGGTGGATTTTCATAACCAGTTTATCGTCTTCTTGGTATTCATAAAATACTTGAGGTTGTTCTACTGCAAGAATACCTATAATAACCACATCCCCTTCATCTGTTTTAGGTAGTTCCAGCTTTTCTCTAAGATCATGCACTTTCTTTCCGGGAGTAGTGAGTACCTTATGGCCATGATGTAGAGCAAGTAGTTTGAAGGTGTCTCCTCCGCCTTCTTCAATGTAAAAGGAGTGAGTATCCTTTAGCTTATCAAAGAACTTATCGTATGCTTCTCGAGTAGGAGAAATACTTTTAAGCTTCTTTTTAGCTACATTGTAAATTTGAAATTTCTTTTTAACAGCCCAGTCTATTGAAAACATATATTTCTCCAAAAATAGTAGGAGGGGAGCACATCTGAGCCAGCATCCCATATTGGGAGTAGTGGTCTCTTAGCATCCCCTCCTAGTTAAATAAGGTGACCGACGGGATTTGAACCCGCAACCTTTGGGATCACAACCCAATACTCTATCCAGTTGAGCTACGGCCACAATGGCCCAGGTGAGATTCGAACTCACACACCCCGAAGGATATGGGGGCTTAAACCCCATGCGTCTGCCTGTTCCGCCACCAGGCCTTATTCAACGATTGAGATTATGCTGTTTCAATTTCTTCTTTGCAGCTTTTAAGGTTTCTTGTATTCTATGAAACCGATCTTGAAGCGCTTTGAATTCCTGACTTTTCATCATACGTACTTCTGTTTCAAGTCTTGATAAAGCGGACCAAATATCACATGCTTCATCATCTGTTAGAATGACTTTATTGCCTATGTCTCCGCTCCCTCCATCTCGTGCTTCAATAATCCTATCTCGAACAATGTCTGATTTTTCTCTAGCCATGTCAACTCTCCTATTACACATCAATATCATCTTCAGGATAAAGTGCTATGTCCCTATCATTCCAAATGTTATTGGGCATTTCTTTATTTTTCATGGGCGAAGTTCCTTTTACCTTCATCAGCTCTATTTTCTGCAGCATATTTATTAGTCTCGTACATATGATCCCAAAAACAGCCCCGCCTGCAATCTGCAATAGTGTTCTGGAAGGTTTTATATATTTCTATATCTAAGTTATCCTTCGCAAGATCAAAAATTGAGAAGGATCTATTAAGTGGTCGATCGATGCATGCCATTAAACTACCATCAGGATTTATTGCAGGGCATACCCACTCATGGCAATGCCAGTTCTGTTCTATACCATATTTTACCCAAGCTTCGAAATAAGCTTTCTGATTGTGCAATTTATATCTATCATACTGCCTGATAAAGGTATTGGCAATCCGATCAATCACTCGTTTATCTGCTGGTACATTCCTAAAAACTAACTCAGCATTATCTTCTGTTTCCGGTCCACGGTACCACCAATACAAAGATTCACTAGGTGGGCAAACATGGAAGAAGGAAAGAATACTCCAGATTCCCTTTTTCGTAAAGTGTTCAACCAAACTGGGAAGAGTTTCAATATTCTGTCGAGTCACTGCCATGTTGGCTACCAGATCACATTTGGGAAGATCCTCCTTTAGCTTTAACAGCAGCTCTCCACCTATGACACTCTTCTTGTTATCATGGTGGGCATCTATAGCCGCAAGAGTGTTTACAGATGTACTAATGCCGTAGGGTTTAACAGAGATAAGATGCTTGTAGTATTTCTCATCGTTCATCATTCGTATGCCATTAGTTATGATAGTGTGGGGCATACCTATCTCATTGAGATATTCTACCATGTAAGGCAGATCGTCCCGCAATGTGGGCTCCCCTCCGAATAGTACCACAAAACCCACGCCACGGCTTTTTAGAATGTCAAAGGCTTTCATCCACTTTACGAGATTCAATTCCACAGATGTCGTATGGTTGATCACATTGCATCCTCTACATCTGAGATTGCAATCTCTATTGACGAAACAGCAAACCTTTTGCCAATGTTCAAACATACTATATCCTTTTTCTTTTTATAGTACCCTTATTGATTAAATTGGACCAACAATTTTCCCAAGCTAATTTAGCAGATGATCCAACAGCTATTGGTTCTTCCTCATTATAAATTATGAAACCCTTTATATTCAATGCTATCTTTTTTCTACATACAGTATTAGGTAGGGCTTTCAAACATTCAGTTTTAGGGGACCAGCCAGGTAAAGGACCTTTAGCAAACATATGTTACTCCTCAATTTTTAATATTATACTGAACTAATCCTCCATTGCTTCCATATAATTTATCTCAATGATGCTCTATGTAAGATTGGACTTCCCGAATCAAAGCGCTATCCTCTAGAGTATTCTCCATGCCACTCAAACGTTTCAAAATTAGTAATAGCAACTTAAGAACCAGTTTTCTATACACACGTTCCATTTCTACTACCCCTTAATAACTGCCAATGGCGTTAACTCAGTACGTATTCTAACAAGATCCTTTGTTAGAGTACACAACTTTCCCAATTAAATAATGAATCAAACCTCTTTAGTATTTCTTCTCTATCTTCCCGATAATCTGTTTGATAAACAATTTCAATTTTATATCCCAAACTTGCAAGTGCTTCCAATCTCTTTTTATCATTAAACCACAATTCATACGCTGTTATGCCCCAACGTACTACATCTTCTGCAGCATATATTTTAGGATTAGCATGCCAATAATCCCCAAAATATTCTATTATGATGCCTTCCGCTTCTAAAAGTATATCTGGAAAAAACCATTTGCTACCTACTCGAATAGTTGCTTTAGGATTTACTCCCATAAACATACTTGCTATATCTTTATATAAAGCCTTTTCTCCAGAACTTCTATTGATAGAATGAGGAGTAGCAATAATTTTACCGTCTCTCCAACTTTTCTTCATGTGTTTCCGTTGTGCATCTTTTCGTTCTGGATGGGCATCCCACCAATCTTTCATCCGTTTACTTTGTTCTTTACCAAAACCTTTTCTGCGTGGTTTTGATACGGCATCTATAATAGTGTTTCGATATGACGGAGTTTGCCATAGCTTTAAAGAATTAGCACTATAATCAAAACAGTTTTCACAATAACCAGACTTGTTGTATGCCCACAAATTTTCTCCGCATTCTGTGCATTTAAGTATCTGGTACTTATCTCGATACTCGGGCATACTCGTCTTATGGAAAAATCGAATATGAAAAGACAGTTTCAATTTATTTGGGAATAGTTTCTTGCATTCCAAGCATTCTTCCATGTTATCTTCCAGGAATTACTCTTTTCATTTCTTTTCCTCTAAAAATAACTGAGAATGATATCGAATATTTCCAGCATCCCGTACTACACAAGTTTCAACTTGTTTGTGCCCTTCAGCCTATTCTTCACTCTCAGTTATAACAAAATAGTATTGATGGAAGCCAACCTACCAATATTACTTGGACAATCTAAATCTGTTTCTTAGATACTCCTGGCGATCACCACGTTCAGGTATCTGTCTCGGCACCAGTCTTTTTCCAGATGAATCTGAAGCATACTCAAAATTAGTGTGCTTACCGGCCTTTGTAATGAAACTATGCACTTGCTTATCTCCCCAACCATGCTTCTTCAATTGCTGAATAAAGTGGAGCAGTTCTGGATCCAATTCATTTTGAAGTAGGGGACTCAAATTGAAAAGGTCACGAATGTACAGTATCACTTCATATTCGTCGTCCAGATCTACTGTGCTGGGCTTATCGTGTCTATAAAGCCTACGGTTGCCTTCCAATCTGTTTTGACTGGAGCGGACGACCCGCTTGCTCATCTCTTCCGCTTTGGCCGATGCATACCCCAGTAAAATATACTGATTCATAATATGCTCAATGATCTCTACCGGATCTTGGCCAGCAATTATCTTGTCGGTTGCCATTTCCACAACTGATGCCATTCTTTTCTTATCAATTTTCTTCTTGTCTGTTTTCATCTTCTCGCTCTCCTAAATATACTGTTCTAATTTTCCCTACACTTAAAGTATAAGGTATTTTCGGAGATATCCAACTTAATTTTTAATTTTCTTTTGTTCTCTAAGCTGACCTAAGTAGATGTTATGTGCTCTGGCGGAAGCTGTAGCCTTGTCCGGGTAACCCGCTTCGATGTACCGATCTGTCAGAAGTTCTTCGATCACTGTAGGATTCTCATTCTGGCTCATCAGTTTAAGGCAGTATTCAATCACCCCTGGGACTCTGGGTAACCTGGTTTGTTTCTGTTTTGCAACTGGCTGTTCAGACTTTTTCTTTTCGTTAACTGGTTGTTCGGACTTTTCTGTTTCCTCAATAAAATTTTCCATCTTTTCTGTTTCCATTACTGTTTCCCTTTCAATTTTCAAATCTTTATTATGAAAAATGGGCAGTGGACCACGAATAGTCCTCGTTTTACCCTTAATTACAACAACGGATGTGGATTCCAGTTTCAAACTTGCCTTTGAACACTTATCATATATCTCCGAAGTATTTTTCTGGCACGCTTTGCACTGCTTGCTCTGTTCTAAACGATCTGCTCGAACACCGAAGAATTTACATTCCTGTACGGTCATATATTACTCCTATCTATTTGACATGACATGTTGAATCGCTTTGCAATTTCTCTTCCTACTTTGACTGCCTCTTCTACATCTAGGAAGGGCATCATCAAATATGATTTCTTTTCCCCGTTGACCCGGTATACTCCCCACTCATCCCCCAAGGTCTTCTTCATAAGGAAACCGGCCGTGCCTTGAATACTACTTGCCATTACGATTCCTCCGCTTCTTGCTTTTCTGCTGCTGTGGCTGCGTGGCGGGCTTTGCTTCTGCTGCCTTCTTAATCCGCTCCGACAATCTGGTTCGCTCCTTTGTCGCTGCCCATCCCTCAGCATCCAACTTTGCTAACTGCTGCTCGTCTGTTCGGGCAGCCCGACGGGTTTGTAACTCCTCTGCCTTCTTCCTTCTCTGTTCCTTTCGTTCTTTAGCCTTTATTGGTCTTACCTCCAGCTACTAAATCAATTTCAATCCTTTACCTTATTATCTTTTCTCCTTATATTTAAATTATACGATATTTTGGGCAAAATGCAAATAGAAAATCAATCTAATCCCATATTTAATATCAATTGATTAAACTGCAATTCTTCAAATATCTCCAATAGCTTATCACAATCGTACTCCTGTAAATCAAAACCACTAAAATCAGTATAAATAGGTACGTCACACTCAATAGTTACCAACTTCTTGCACAAAAGAAGCAGCTCTTTATTTTCTTTAAGCGTACTATTATGCCTACCCTTCACTTCATCTGCATGTTCCAATAGGTTCTTAATGGAACCATATTTATGTATCCACTTAGCAGCAGTTTTAGCTCCTACATTTGGCAGCCCAGGAATATTATCACTGCCATCTCCCTGTAAAGCTAAATAATCTATAAACTCACAAGGCCGAACACTTGTTTTCTCTACCATATCTTCAACGTCCATATATGAACAGGTACTTACATCATACATACAAGTACGATCGTTCAATAATTGATACATATCTTTATCATTAGAACATATAATAGTTTCATATTCAGTAGTATAAGCTCTCTTACAAAGGGTTCCTATAATATCATCTGCCTCATATCCTCTAGACCAAAGTATCGGGATACGCATGGCACCAAGAATTTGTTTAATTCGATCCCTTTGAATTGAAAAATCATCTGGAGGAAGACTGCGAGTGCTTTTATATTCTGGATACAATCTGCTACGAAGTGTTCTGCCCCCACCCTCCATGGCTACAACTAAGGCATCCGGTTCCTGATCTCGGAGTAATTTAAGTAAAGAAACAACAAACATATATGTAGCGGAAGTGGGTTCTCCTGTTGGGCTGGACAAGCTCCTTCCCATTGGGGCGTAGTAGGCTCGGAAAATATGGTAATAACCATCTAAAATAAATAGTCGTTTATTCATATTTCTTCCTAAAATATCTGTGAATCAAGAAACTCTTCTGATATTTCACAATCTAAATATGTCTTGTCATTTCGAAATCCGCGATCCCAATCTGCCCGAGCATGTCGGAATCTTCTAGCCTTGGGCGATAAATCCTGCCCGTCTATTGTAAGAACCTTCCCTAAATAGTCCGGATTGAGTGCTGGCTTGCCATTCACAGTGATCGTAAGCTCTTCTCGCATTTTCAATGGCATGGCGCCTACTGAAGCCAATATGACCTCTTCCTCACTCCCGTCCTTCTTCTGTAACATGATGGACATATCCACCGCACCGATAAGATGGGCGAACTTGTTGTCTTTGTTAGAAGCAGATGCTCCTGTGAGGAAGGCATCTATGTCTTCTCCATATGCCTCAGAAACAGTTCGCTTACGCTTTACGAATCCGGCTTTATCTCTTTTTCCTGTGGTACAGTAAGGCATCATTATATTCTTTAGAACAATCCCCTCACCGCCGGATGCTACAATGGAATCATAAAATTTCTGAAGCTCCTTGGACTCCGATTCCACCTCTTCAACAATTATTCCGTCGTTAATAAGCCCTCGTACTATATCTTCCCGCATACCCATCCGGACAATTAGCTGTTCCTTTGCAGCATTTATATCGTCCCATAGAAGGCAATCAAATATCACCAAGGTTAGAGCACACTGCTCTCGCTGAATTTTGTGAGATATTTCTGGTTCAATAGATAAAATAGTTGTAGAGGCATTCAATTCAGAATTTGTTACGGTTCCTCCTGACTTTCTGTACCTTGTAGTGTCTATCACAGTTTCTTTGCAACAGGCTTCTGTGTCTACTACAAATTTCGTTTTCAAAAAGCCTTTGAAATAGGTTGCTTCCTGAAGTTTACCTTCACATGATAAAAGAATCGTATCGGTATACTCTATCGGAAGAAAATTGGTTACCGATAAGTTGCGTGAAAAGAATTGAAAGCCCTCTTTTGGATGATATGTCATAATCATACGAACACCATTGAGCTTTCGCTCAGCAACCCACTGATAAGTGAACATGCTTTCCACTTGCTCTTTAGGTTTCAAATCTTTATAATCAGCACAAAGCATAGGCGAATCTATTTTTAACCTTTGCTGCATGCCCCAAGATAAAGCATTGAATCCACCGAGCTTCTCTATTTCGTATTCCTGGATACGACGAACTAGATCCTTGGATGTTATTTTCTTCCCATTGTGAAGCATCTCAACGGTGTCTGGATCAATACCCCTATTTCGCAATTCTTCTTGAAGTTTGGATATTTTCATTTTCTTCCTTATTAGTAGTTTCTAGTTAATGCCTTTCTGATAATGTCTGCATCGCCAAGTGCTGAAGCTACAGCCAATGAGTCGGATCTACCCCAAGTCTGGACTTGTAACTCTCCATCATCATCCGCCCAAAAAGAAACAAATCCAGCAGATTCAACCTTGTGATTCTGAAACATACTATGTGGTAGCAAAGAATCAAACATAATTGGTTTGAGGAAACCTTCTGACCTAATTATAACATATTTTAGTTTTCCCATTTTCTTTCCTCCTACTTGTTCTTATATTTAAAGTATAAGATAATTTGAAGAAATCAAAATAGAAAATTATCTTTCTTCCGTGGCTCCAGGCCATACTATCTTGTGAAGTTGTAAACTGAAGGTGGCATCCACTTTATCACGAATCATCATTTCAACCAATTGTCGCGGCCAATCCATGTCCGGTGCTGGTGGCGTATGATAATCAGTATGATACATTAGTTGCATAGCTGGACTGAAGACCTTCTTGGCTATCCATTCTGGATAGGCATCAATAATTTCGATCGCCCTATTATAGTCTGTCCAATCAGCAATAACAAATTTGATTACGTCTTCTACTCGCAAAGTAGCAAACGCGTCCTCCTTCATATCTTTTTCACATCCTGAGGAAGGAAGTTTATAATCTAGAATGTATCGTAAATTTGCACGCACCCAAGTTTGCTCTACTAAATTTGGTTTAATTGTGCCATTTGTTTCAATACTGATTATACTATGATACTTCCACATAAGTTTGCAACATAATAAATTTACTGCTTCTTGTTGTAATAACGGCTCGCCACCTGTTATAGTCACCTTCTTAAAATGCACTTGCTCAAGTATTTCTTCTATAGTCATCCAATTTTCTGGTGTAGATGATTGAGCATACAAAGTGTCGCACCATTGACATGATAAATTGCAATTCTTCAGTCTTATGAAAGTCGTAAGTTGTCCTGCCCCTAGAAACCCGTTAGCTTCACCATCAATACTATCAAATATAGCATGCACGTTCAGTTTTTCCATTACAATTCGTCCTCCACATCGCCTATGCCCTTATCTCTTTGTTTTGATTCTGCTACAAGGAATTCTTCTGATTTAATCTTAAGACAACTCCAATGACCTTTGTCCGTTTCAAACCAAACCACGACTCCCTCCAGAAGCGTTCCAGCGTCAAGATGTGATCTACCCTGAACTTCATCCTGTGCACCAATGATCGCTTGCTCTCGACCAAACTCTGTTGCTATAAAAAACGGCTTTTCCAATCCCAGCTCTTCTGCTCTACAATATACCTGATTTCTATTCAGATCAAACAGGTGCCCATCTGGAGTAGTGATGGTTACTCGATATAACATCGCCTTATACTCACCAACTCGGCAATCGTATGGATAGCCAGTTTGTATTTGCTTCACTCGATCATATCCATATATTTCAAAATAGATCTGCTCACCTTTGAATAGATGTGGAGCCACTTTTCATTCAATCTCTTTTCGAATCAAAGAGCAGTGATGGTTAGTGTTATCTACATTTCTAGTTCCTCCTACCACTCTCCATTCCTCTTTAGGAGCCCACCAGTTCCACCAGGGACTTTTAACGTAGCAAAGCATATTTCCAATTCTTCCTGAAGTCCCGTGTACCTTTTCTTCAAGATAGCAAGTACCCCTTTCAGGTATGTTGTGGTTCTCACGCATAAGATGCTTAGTGTTCCAATGTTTTATGAACATACTGGATATATTCATTTGGTTTCTGTCTTTTCTTGAGCCAGGAGCCCCGGGTATTCTTGTAGTAACAACAAACTTTGAACAAAACTCTATCCCATCTATATGCGTAAATTCATCACCAACTCTCGGAGAATAGGGGGCATCATTAAATAGTTCAGGTATTTTGAATAGAGAATCAATATCAGCAACGTATCCATTGCTTAGCTCCCCGCGAAACTTCTGAGCACGAACTTTGCCATTCTTTCCGAAGTATCCTTTTTTAGTTGTGTCAATATTCATCTCTGGACTACTGTAGAGATTGTTATGGTGCAGATAGGCATGAGACAATCTGAGATTGGAATCAAAGTAAACCATCAGATCATCTTCTTTGGCTTCCAAACTTACAATAACTTGGGTTCCCAAGACTGTGGCCAGCTTAAGTCTGTCGGCGTTAGGATGCTTCCGCACATTCTGCAGACGCACGATTATGGCATTGTTGTTTTCTGATCTACTTAATTTCATGTCTTCCCTTCTTAAAGTATTTATCTATCCACCCAACTAAAATTTGTGAGCTGTTCGTTCTTTCCTGGGTCTTCCAATACCAACCGAAAAACCATTTCCTTTTCTGAAGAATAGAGTATTTGGAAACAGTTAAAGTGGTAAGACAACCTCCCCGTCCAGTTGTGAATGCCAGCACTTGGCTAAAAGGTGCTTTGATAAACTTTATTCTGTACTTTCCATTATCCTTCACTATTTTCATTTCTGATTCTGGATTACCCATAAATTCTCCTATAGATTGTTCTTCCCTACTGCGACCTACATATAAATTATAATATCTTTTTGGGAGAATCAAAATAGAATCAGTCCCACCAGCCTCTTATTTTTTTCCGCATCATAGTAAACAAAAGTTCAATATCCTGATCGATTCGGTACTCTTCATCTTTACTTGCTTCAAGAATATCCTTTGTTTGCCTTTCTGTCATTTCCCTATTCAAAAAGTCCATAAAATTGGAATGCTCCTTCATATTTTTTATTTGTTCAGGAGGAGCACGGTAGTAATCATCTTTTATCAGTCTATCCAACACATGGACACATATTCGAAGATCCTTAGCCACCTTATCTGCATCTGCAGAAATTCCGTGCTCTCGATGATACTTCTCCATTAGTTGCAACTTCTTATGTAGAATCACATACAAATAGTGTTGATCCCACTCCCTGTCATTCCAGATAACAGGAAACCAAATTATCAGACTTCGCACGCACGATTTGAAATAGCGGAATGTTCTGAACGGGTTCATCCAGCGGGTTGTAAGATATATGATTCTATGTATATTCATTCTTTATCCTTTTTCTTTGTAAATTTTGAACCACAATCGAATATCTGTATAAACATCTCCATTTTCTGCAGCTTTCAAATCTTCATATGGACCTACTAATCTGCGGTAAAACTCTATCGCTGCACCAGTCATGACTCCCCAGATTTTGTTGAGCGATATAAACTTCTGCGGCATATGTTTGAGTGTCCTAATTGCCAACTGAGTAATCACATAGTCGAGGTCCGGCTCTGTCAACTGTGGAAACATGCTAATGATATCATCAAGTTCCGGTTTATCTTCTGGTTTTATGTATGGCATTTTTTCTCCTATCATTTAAAAACGAAAAGCACAATGTTAGCTATTCCATATATTGTTCCTAGAACAACTGTTTTCCAAGTTGTGTCTGGACCTGGAGCGAAATAATCAACTGCAGCTATACCAAAACTACCCACGATTAAAAAAATGGCTAAAATAAGCCGTAGGGTTTTTATATCCATGTTCATACTGCCTCCGGAAATAATCGGTCATGTATTCTATGCCATATTTCTTTAGTACCCAAGCTGTCTGGATCTTCTGTAAAAGGTATTCTAATTACTTCCACTCTATCTACATATGGAGTAAAGAATTCAGCTTCCTCTCTAGAATGCCAATAAGCGTCTCCATCCAAACAAAACACTATGCAATCCAATTCCAACTTAAGGATTAGTGACTTTTGTATATCCGTTAGGTACAAACCGAACATAGCTATAGCTTCCTTGCCTACTCGCCATTTATCTAAAATACCTTCTGTGATGACTAACAAGTTTTCTACATCATCATATCCATATAGATAACTATTGATGGACATGCTTGGGTACAGATAACTTGTTTTTGCTTGTCCTGTCATATCCGCTGCTGCAAAACTAACTTGTTGCTGATTCTGATGAATAGGGATAATCATTCTATTCATGTACTGCCCTACTCTGCACACTCCACAACCTTGTTCTACAACATGCTCCATAGATAAATTTCTCCTTCGTAAATATTTGCGGAGCAATGGATAGTTTATCCCTGAATCTATTTTTTCAAAATACTTGGGCAAAGGTGAGGTGGTGGCGGCTGTCTTCGCTTCCTCCTTCCTACCTTGCCAAGATCCGGAAGCATCCGATATTCTATCCACTCCATCTTTATCTTTAGCTCCGGATACTTCATCAATCATATCCTGACATTCTGTGCTACTATTCCCTGTGATGACCTGTAACAAGAAAGAGAAGTGTCCCTTCCTCTTACACTTCCAGCAGGAGAATAGCATGCTATCGTCAAAAATGCCCATATGATTAGAGTGGTCCCCACAGTCTTGAAACGGGCACTGGATGTTGACTGAATCTACAGAAACATTCGTTCCTTCCTCCCACCAGGGAATATTCAGTTCATCCAGAATAGTAGTGACTATTTGACGAGTGTGCATAATTCCTCAAGACCATTTTTGTGGCCACAGCTTTTGCCATTTATCCCACACCTTTTGTACTGCTTCCTCACTCTCATTTTCCCAGCCATCCAATTCTTCAAACTCATCAACAATTTTATTGATCGCTTGCTTGAACTTTTTTGGTCCAAGAAGTACTCTTTGCGGATCTGCTGTTGAACATCTTCCAAGAATCAATACTGTAGCTAAAGGAAAATACTTCTTATACTGTCTTTTTGCCGTCCGAACAACAGATTCTCGACTATCAAAACCTTCAACTTTCTCCCCAGCAACATACCCATGGCCTGGGGACCATCCCCTCTTTTTGCATAAAATCTTTGCTTCTACTTTATTCAAAGTGTGAAGCACATCATGCTCATTTTCACCAGAATGGGATCGCAATCTTCCATACCAATGAGTAGCCCCTACGCTAGTTCCTCTCCAAGAGGTTATTGTTAAAAACACAATATTATCTATTTTTACTTTTTCCATGTCATTAAAAATTAAGAAACTCTTCTCGCATGGATTTATCTTCCCGCATTCTTCCCAATAAACAACTAGTGACCATTTTACTGCCTGGTTTTTTTGCACCACGATGTGCCATACAATAATGGGTCGCGGTTAGAACTACTCCTGCTCCAATAGGTGTAGCATACTTCATTACAGCTTCCGCTACTTGTTTAGTTAAGCGTTCTTGGATTTGTAATCTTGAGGCATAGGCATCCAATACTCTTGCGAGTTTAGATAAACCTACAACCTTTTTGTTGGGCACGTATCCTATTTTTGCTGTGCCACTGAAAGGCACAATGTGATGTGAGCAATGAGATATAAATGGAATATCCTTAACCACAATCATTTCATCGCATTCTTCTTCAAAATCAACAGATAGTAATTTTTTAATCTGTTCTTCAGTAATTGCGTACCCACTACCAAATTCAGTAATCCATGCTCGAGCAACCCTTTCTGGTGTTCCCTTAAGATGCTGATCTTCAAGATCCAAACCCATTCCTTCTAAAAACATTTGAATACCTTGGATCATTTGTTCACGACTTTTTTCAGTTTCCTCACACATAACATAGTGATTTGTTATTTCTTTTGCTATCTTTCCACCACACTTTTCACAAAGAGGTTCGCCCTCTCGTTCGCCCATTGCCCAACCACAGTGGATGCACGGTCGAGATTCATTCATATCTTCCATTCTATTTCTCCTATAAATATTCCACAGTATTATACTTCGGATTGAATTGACATCTATCAAATATTCTCTACTCCCCCATAGTCTCGCATGTACTGCATAGCTGTAGCAACGAAGTCCATCCTTTTTCCACGATTTTTAATCACAGCTACATCTACAGAATGCTTAAGAAGCAAATCCACAACCAAACATTTATTTTGTTGATTTTTACGGTGCATTCTACCGATACACTGCTTTCGCACTTTAGGAGAAGCCACTAACGTATAAAATACAGATAGGTTGGCTACACTGCCGTCCCATCCTTCGGATCCTGTGCCAATTTGAGTTAACATACATTTAACATTGGGGATGTCCCAAAAATCCTTTTCTTGTTGCTTCCTCTCCACTCGACTCTGTCCGCCTTTTATCATACGGAAACCTATTTTATTTTTATTCAATGCCTTCTGTAACATTTTGCCATCTGCAATATGTAAATAAAAGATAATGACCTTACCTGTAGTATCCCCAAGAAGATCTATCAGTGCTTCCATTTTAGCATTCTTCTTAAGAAAATAAGTTTCCTTCACATCGGAGTCATCCTTTTTGTAATAGAAGAATCCTCCACATAGTTCTCGCAGTATCGCAGGTTTAGCTTTTATCTTCTCTGCATCTATAACATATGAACCTACTTTCATATCTTCTTCACATATTAATTTATGCTGATAAGATAGAAACTCTGGTGATGGATCTATCTCACGAATCACTTCTTGTATCTCTGGCAAATCAAAACATTCTTCTCTCTCAAAAGATATGGTGGATATAGCCATCAGACTTAATATCTTTTCTTCCACATCATTTTTGATTTCCCATTTATAAAAACCCGGTTTGAAAAATCTTCGTCTGTAGTTGAAGAAATTGTGACCAAGAGCTTTTCCTAAATCAATAACTTTATAAATATTGAAAGGCTCAAGTAAGTCCGAATCAAAAGCCGTTCCTGTTAGTCCAACCACATGGGTAGCCCTTTTAGAAAGAGCATAGCATATGTTGCTCTGAAGAGAATTATATGCTTTACAGCGATGGACTTCATCTAGAATAAGGGAGTCAAAGTTGTGAGTAAATAAACTATATTGTATTTTCCACCCCATACCTTTTTTCAAATTAGCATATATAGTTTTCAAACCTTCGTAATTACAGATGGAGATATCCTTCGGTTTTTTTAGTTTAGCTTTTCTTTCCTTGCCAGAACCAGTTAGAAATTCATAAGAGTAGTCAGTATATTTATTTATGTCCCGTTCCCAGGCACTAAATGCAGAGGAGGGACAAACCACTAGAATTCTCTTATTGTTCCAAAGTTGGGTTGTCCAGAGGGAAGTCAGTGTTTTTCCTGTCCCCACGCCATGTAGGTACGCCACACGATCGTGCGATGAGGCGAAAGCCAAAGAAATCAATTGATGCCACATGGGGTCTATCGCGAATTGTAAAGTATCCGCAAAAATAGCACTCACATCTTCTTTAGTTAACGATTTGTAATTGAATTCAGTCATTTTTTAATATGTTATTTTTAGTATCACACCACTGACATTGTACGGCTTCCCATTCCTGCTCCCCAACTTGTTGAGCATTGATCCCACTACCATCACATTCCGGGCAAATAGCTATTTGAAGTAATTGTTTGAGTATTAAATTATCTGCCCGCTCACCTATTTCCATTGGATATTGCATTGGAAATTGTTTAAGGAACTGTTCCACCCATGAAATTGAAACAGCCCCGGCGGCGATATTTCTTTGAATAATTTGTATAGCTTCTTCCGCAGTCATCATAGCACCTCGAAAATTCTTCTGTCAACCTTCTCTTCTATAGTCATTAATTGATCGAGAATTGTCTTAGGTACCCGTTCATTGGTTAGCAAAGCCATAAGGGCGATCACGGCCGTCCTGAGAAGTTTCCCACCTGCCTCCACCACAGATCCGTTTCTTCGCACGGCTACTACTCGGAAGGGAAGGGGCGAACCCTCAACATACTTTGTACTTACTGATGTCAGATTACGCAGTGCTCTCATTATTGTTCCTTTCGATATATGGAATAAGTATTGCTGCTGTTCTTTCTAATATACTTTTTACATCATCACTATAACCAAATCTCTTTTGATTTATTTCAATACTCTTAAGGATGTTTCCATCCGGATGCCTTTCAGTTGCTGCTAACCAATCACATAGCATTTCCATAAGGTCAACTAAATTCATTCCGGCTATTCCTCCTGGGTCACCTTTGTGATGCTCAGGATGATGTCTATTCAATTGGTAGTGGTGATCTAAAGCTGGCTTCAATTCTTTTAAGTACTGCTTGTATTCAGGAGAACCATAACTACAGGTTTTCAACTTTGGAGTATAATTCAGAAAGAGGGGGAATTCATACTCTTCATCCCATTTAGATTCATCATGATGGACACCACGTGTTGTCAATTTATCTATAAGATGACTTAGATATTTTTGAACAAGGCGAATATGGAACCGCATTTCGTCTATTGTTTTTTGAGCTTCTGGAAACCTGTCTTTTTCTTGATTTATCATATCGCTCCTCCGCCAGCAGCTTCTCTTCGAAGCGGCCAACAATCCATAACCATTTGACCAACTGCTAAATTCGTATTGAACGTACAACCGAAAAATTGGTCACCATGCCTATTTGCTAAAACCCATGCCTGCATTAGGTTTGTAGATTGCTGGGTTGGACTCTGGGATATGGCAAGCATAAGATCCACATTGCCCACCTTACGAATATCTTCCGCAGTATCACCTTGTGCCATAATAGCTTTTTGCAATGCTGCTCTATTCACCTGGCTAACCGTAACCATGCCTAGTCTTCGTTCATCAGCTATTGCTTTGCTCTCAAGATACATATCATTGATAGCATCGTGCCTACTGCCCTTATCCGGGACGAACATCTTTTCTACATAGTCATTGATAACTATATCTGGCATGAATCCCTTATATGTTTCCAGATAATCCAAATACCTATTGATCTCCCCCATAGTGCATCTACCCATGGGGTATTTCTTTATGATAAGGTTGCCACCAAATGCTGCTAAATTTTTTCTTCCCCGCATAACTAATGGAACGTTATGAACAGTATCCACTCTTTGTTCCCAACTATCTATTTGGGTACCACCATCATCATAGTCTTCAAAAGAAACAACAGGTCTACCTCCCCCATCCCTCGGTGGGTCGCTGGCTAATTGATTTATAGCCATATCATATCGCAATTCTGTATCTTCCGCAGAAAGTTCGTGGCTAATATGTAAAACTTTCAAACCATGGAATAAGGCGACTTCCCCTAGGTTAACACACGACCAGGATTTCTTTCCCTTGAAACCGCCCAAGATGCAGATAAAATCTGTTCTCCTTATTCCTCTGGGCAATCGTTGATCCAGCACATCAAAACCTAAAGGCATAAGATAACCGGAAGTCCTCTCTTCTGATAGATAAGTAGGATAAGTCGCATTAAAATATTCTATACCTATATCTTCAGTTGTAACTCCCACACGAAGAGCTCGCTGCATAATCTCTCGGGCTTCTTCAAAATTTCCCTTGCTAGCTATATCAATAAACTTGACTGCCGCATCCTCAAATTCTATGGCTTGAATGTATTTATTAACTCGAGATAGGATGTACTCTTTATTTGGTGGATCTACTTTTTGTATTTTTTCAAGGTAGGTGAGAATGAATTCTTTCTTTTCATCCTTCTTTCCTCCAAGAGATGTGACCAGTTCATCATGCAAATGATTCTTCGGAGCAGAATTAGTTACATCATAAAAGTTGTAGCATAGTTTGATTACTTCCCTAACGGTAGAATTTTTGAAATGCTTAGGAAGAACTACCCCTTTAACCGCACCAAGAAATTTAGTATCTGTTATAGCCAGATAGACAAAGGCGTCAACCATTCTTTGGGAAATAACGCTATCTTTCACGATTTTCCTCTCTAACCGCCATCAGGATAATACCCAGAACATTCTGGCCGAGTACCTTTTCACATTTCTTGCAGTAGCAAGTTCCCCAAAAGTTTGAATGCCAGTAGTTTCCTTCCTCAAGATATTCATCCTTCGTACTGAGCAGCTTTTCTTGCAGTTCAATGCTCTGCTCAAACTTAAGCCAAACTAGATCCGTCATTACATCTACTTTAATTTTTTCCCAATCATTTCTTAGAAGTACTTTTCTGCCTATATGTTTAGCTATGGCAGGAGAAGGAGCCTTCCGGATAGTCTCTTCATCCTCTGGCCATCTGCACTTGGCTGCTTGAAAAGCATGCTCAACTGTAGGCCAAATAGTTCCCTTCCAATGCAAATAGTTAGGATAGAAGTTACTTAGAAAGTCCAGATCATCTTTGAATAGCATCATTTCCTTCTCTTATTGTAAACTTTTGATTGCTTCACAAATATCCGCTAACTTAGTTGCAATTATAGCCAACGCAACCAAAATCCAAAATTGTATCATAGCCCTCATCTCTCACCCCCCTTCTCTTAAATACCATTACCCCTCACCTCCTTCTCTTAAATAGCATCACTCCTTATTCATAAGTTTTCCGAGAATAACCCATCTTGCATTGCTGAGATCCACTTCAACATTAAGCTTCTTCTGATCTTCTTCCATCCTACTTATTATACTTCGGAGTTCCTCTATAGTTGTATCTTTATTTTGTATTTGCTCATGAAAATGTGCCTCCCTGGGTTTAGATGAGCGTACTTCATGGGGAGGGCATATCGTACCTATGGGATGATTCTCCAGGCAACCTTGACAGGGCCTTTTATTGGCCTCCTTTATTGCTTCCCGTAATAACTTCTCCTTATCTTTTAATTTCCCTCTTAGCATAGCTATGGTTTGTCTAAGCTGGGCATCCTCCTTTAGAATCCGATCCATACTATTTTTCTGATCAAATAGTCCACGTTCCATTTCCTCTTCTTCCGCCACTTTGATAACTCGAAAAGGAATGGTGCATTTAGACCACTCAAAATCTAGACCGCAGTTAGGACAAGGTATCCATTGATTATCCTTTTGATCACGATATATTATAAAATCACAAGAACGGCAATACCATTTATGCAAAACCACTCTGGGCTTCGCTCCTAGCTTCTTCGACTCTTCTCCATCGATTTCTAGCACTTCCTTTTCTAATTCTGTCATCCCTTCCTCCAACCCCTCTCGCCAAGCTCTCTGCATAACAGATTCCGTTTTTACAGGCAT
>Ga0307375_10002590_pt1 | contig 18397 bp, 37 predicted proteins | sample TR1MG_FD_202531 | JGI IMG/M metagenome (GOLD analysis project Ga0307375, IMG submission 202531) | Soil microbial communities from Risofladan, Vaasa, Finland - TR-1 | ecosystem: Environmental > Terrestrial > Soil > Coastal area > Acid sulfate soil | place: Finland: Risofladan, Vaasa | collected... | reverse complement strand
TTCTTACGAAGATGTGCCGACGAAAACACTGCTCCAGTGGAGAAATCAATGCCAAGCTTCTTGGCCTCCTCCTCGGTCAGTGGCGTGTAGTTAATCGTTTCGTCGGCCATAGCGCTTTTCCCATTCGGTCAGGGCCTCTGCCACTCCAACCAGAGGCGGTCCGGGGATGTATCCAAAGATCGGAACGTTGCTCCCCAGAAGAATCGACGTTCCCCATTCCTTGAACCACTTTTCGAGTACCTCGTTGTGATCGACACAAAAGTGCTTCGCAACATGAGGGAGTAGAAACATCATCCAGTCCTGCCACACTCCCGCACGCAGTCCGTGCTTCTCGACTAAGATCGATGACGCGGGATGACGAAGAATTGCCATAAGAGCGTCCACTGCATTGTGGACCGCCCACTCCGGCTCAGGGCATCCCGGCGGAATGGAGAGAGCGACGTTATCGATGATGAGGCAATTCTTTGGAGGCTTGCTGCCCGCGCTAATCGGAGTCATTTTTGATCACCTCTACGTCGACCGAAGTCGGAATCAATCCAACTTTCTCCATCCACGCCTTCCATCGATCAGGCTTGAGAGCACAGAACGTGTGCACTCGACCAACTTTCTCGTGAACGATACATAGCTGTCCGGAAAGCGGGGAGTCGCAAAGAGGGCACCGTCCATTCCTATTGAAGAACTCTCGTTGCATCCGCATTAGCACGGCATCCCTTCGTGAAGTTCATCGCTACCAACACGGGTGTGCCAGATCGCTTCGCACTCCTCGTTGGGACATTTGTAGATATCGCCAGACTTCTTGAATCCGGGCTTCACCCGGTCGAATCCATCGAGATGCATGTTCGTTCCATAGAAGTCCCAGTAGACGAGTTCGAATTCACATTCTGGGCAGTCCATACGAAAGCCTCCCCAACAAGTAGACCTCTACTATATTGGGGAGGCTACGCAGGGTGAGTTAGGCTACTGGTGCTGTTTTCGTTGCCTGATCAAATAGTGCCTGCGCCTCTTGGAGATAGGTACTGTACGTATGCGTGTAGTACCAGTCTGGAACGGCGTGAGGCACCGAATTGCGGATCTGAGCATAGATGTTCAGATACGCAGTGATCTGCATTCGACGCATCAGACATTCCCACGACGTCGGACCCTTTGTCGGGTCATAACCACCAGCCTTCAGCGCTGCTGAATTCTGCTCTGGCGTCGACAGCTTCTTCCGAATCACTCGGAGACACGTCTTCGACCGCTTCTGCTCGAATGCCAGCGCCTTGATCTTCGTCTTCAGTGCGGCTCGACCTAACAGATACGTCTCACGATCCATGTTCGCAGTGTCCATGATGGACTCCTTTCGGGTTGACGGTTGACCGGCAGACTCGACCATCAATCCGGAGGGCCGCGAGCGACCTACGGGAAGTTCATCGCTAGCTCCTTTCCAGCAATCGCCACTTTGAAAAATGACGCCGCAAGTCAGATGCTACAGGTTCTGTAGCAAGTGCGGTCATCTGGTGTCCGAGGTCTGGTTCGGTGAAAACGGCGACACGAACCCCTCGCAGCTTTAATCGCTCGGCCTCTCGCTGCAGAGACGCCTCGTCGGATGTTTGGCAGATGACTACAGATGGAACTGGATCGTCTGGGCTACAAAAGAAACGACCAGCGTCGTGGGCAGCATGAACTGCCTGCACCGTCTGCTGGTTGGCGGATAGATCTTTACGAACGAGTACGTAGAAGTGACGTGCTACCTAGGTGTCCGGCCTCATGACTTCTCCTTTCGAAGGACTATACTTCCTCAGGCGTCGCTAAGCAAGACGTCTCTTCTTTGATCGGCCTTCGAAGATCTTCGATAGCCGTCATCAAAAGTGACGTAGCCACTCGTCGCCTCACATCCTCTTTGAGATTCTCGAACAGCTTCGGCATCCGCACCTGCAAGAGGCTTATCGGAGGAAGCATGAAACTCGTGACCTTCTGCCAGCACTCAGGGCACATGACCCATCCAGCAACGTGCCACTCGGCAGGTTCGCAGTCGGCTTTCTCTCGACGGTGCGTTGTTTCGCAGTTGTCGCATACGATCTCAACGTATTCTGGCATCAGGTTCTCCCTGCAGGTTCACTGGTGCCCTCGGCGGGACTTGAACCCGCAACCTCCGGTTTTAGAGACCGGCTGTGCTGCCATTGCACTACGAAGGCACGTATATCTACTCGCCGCGAATCTCGCGACAGACATCTTCCACGTGATCGACAAGATCCTTGAGACTGATCTTTCCCTTCGTGGATGATCCTACCAGCTTTGAACCACACTTCGGACACTTCTTCTTGTGTATGGGTGCATCATCCTTTACGGGTTCACTATACACGCACGTTGGGCATACTGCCCATTTATGCTCATCTCGCCGTCGTCGTCTTCGTCGATCACGGCCTTCGCGATGCCCACGATCATCGTCGTCCGATCCGCGCCGCTTTGCCATAACTATCTCCATTCGAAGAGTCGAGACTCGGCCGAGTACTAGACTCTCGAACGTACGTCTGGCTAATCAATAAGTCAAGCAGTTTCGATGGTGCGTGCACCAGCCACTGGTGCGCCCCGTATAGAACTGTCCTGACACGTCATTTTCTCCTGCCACTCTGATATTTTAGCGCGGCCCCCTATATAGTGTTCCCCCAAGCGTGACATCGTTAGGTTGAATCTCAGTCCAATCACTTGGATTTCTCCGCAGTCTTACATCGATACGCTCTGATCAGCGTCCCTGCTGCAGCGTCTCGATAGATCCTACAACGATACTTGTCACACCATCGATGTGGACTTGATGCCGACGCCCTTGCTGCGAAATGTTGGCAATCCTCCGGGCACCAATCAGACGAGTCAGTCATTAGAATCTCCCCGAATCAGCTTCGCTGCTCCAGACGTCCAGCTGTACCGAGTATCTCCGTTCGGATATACAATCACTTGCCGAAGAGCGTCGGAATCAGCGTCGTTCGTCAGACAGTAGCGAATGCACACCGAGACCCCATCGACGTCGTAGACTTCGCCTCCATGCATCAGCGTCATGAGCTTTTCACCTCGGTGTCTGATCTTGTCGTAGATAAACTCCATGGTTCCGGAATTGATCTCGTGCTTGTGAGCCCATTCGCGAACTCCGACGTTCTCAGCCGCCTCAACTGTCCTCACCGGAACAAACGACAGCTGCTCGATGCCCGAGCAGGCGCAGCTTTGAATAAGGTGGCTGACCGATTCCGGAGATTCGACGTATCCATTGCACATGGAACAGCACAGACGAACCATCATTCCACAGTCATGGATTCTCCGAGCGATCTCGAATGGATCTTCGTAGTCATCACCGTAGATCTCGCGATTCTTGCTGAGACTGTCACTTACGCACGAAATTGCGACAGTCGTAACGCCCTTCTCAGCAAGCCGCGACAGCGTGTCGTTATCGAGGCCGTAGCCACTTGTCTGAATCTCGATGAATGGAATCCTGAAGGAGTGAAGATCGTCAAGATACTGGAATGTGTGCCGATAAGCCTTGTCTCCGTAGAGAGGTTCACCTTTTCCTGTGATCAACGCAGTCGATACTCCGCAGAGTTCGGCAAGACGAAGAGCTTTCTGAACCTTCGGAGACAGGTAGTCCGGCATGTCATCGAACTCTCGCTTGCCGGTTGCTCTGGCAACGCAGTAGGGACAATGCCGAGGGCATTCACCTTCTCCGGCGCATAGGCTGATCGTCTGAATTTTCATTTTCTCTCCAGATTTCTGGGGCAGAGCACCAAATTCTCCGTATATGAAGAGTGTGGTGTACGCTCTTTTATCAGTCCCGTTTCTGTTTCTGCATCCAAAGGTCAAATAGGAACGGAATCAAATCTCGCCTCTTCCATCTCTTGAGTTGCTCCAAACTCTCCGGTCGATGTTCATACGCCATCCGGCGAAGCATGTTTGGAGGATTCTCGCACAACTCAGCTAGATACGCGTAAGCTTTATCGTCGAGGCCGATCACAGGACGAACTCCTGCCACTTCTTGACGAATCCGGCAAATCCGTCGGCGATGACCTGTACTACGGCCTCCGGATTCGCATCGGATGATCCAACGATCTTTGATGCTTGTGGAGGATTACTCTTATAGTGCATGAGCCACATCTTCCGTTTGATTTCGGAGGGAAGGGTCTTTAGATCGTCGTAGTGAGCGTGAACGCCGCTTTTTGGCGTCCCAATCTCGCAGTCTTGGAAGATCAGGTGCGCCTCTTTGTAGAACTTCATGATCTGGTTCGGACAGAATTGTGTGTCAGAGGTATAGAAGATCTTCTTCCTCTTGTCGGCAACGGCCTCGTCACCAGTGAGTTCGAATAGACCACGAAGCGCTCGGTTCTGCGCAGTCTCAGGACCGACGGAGATCATCAATCCAAACGAGTGGACGATCTGATATCCGGCCATGACGTGAACAGTCTGCACTGGAGTCAGTTCAGCGTCGCCCCACTTAAATGACCCATTCGCGACTATGGGCTGACAGTCGAAGTAGTCCGTCAGCGTCATGACCTTTCCTTCGATGGAATCGAGACCTCCGCGCAGCGTCGACTCCCACATCTTGTGCATGAGGGTGAGATCGCAGAACAACTTCAGACGGTCGAGCGTTGGATTAAAGTAAGTGCAGAATGCGAGCCACTCCATGCCACCAACGTGATCAGCGTGAAGGTGGCTTATGTAGACTCCTCCGATATCGGAGAGAGCAACGCCAAGTTCCTTGAGAGAGAATCTAGCGTCCGATCCACAGTCGATCAGGAGATTTCGGCGCTCTCCATCATCCTTTGAGAAAACTGCATTCGTCTGCCACTGATCTTGTCCGCAGAATGCGCCCCCAACGCCAGCAAAGCTTAGTTTCATCGCACGTCCTCCTATATTATTGCGGGGCTTCGCAGGGTGAAGTTCTTTTGAAAAAGCGAAATTAGTTCGGTCAAAAACGCGTCGTCATGCGAGTAAGCATATAGCAGCCTACGACGAAATATTTGATGGCCGCGTGAAACTGCATCGCGACGTCATTTCTGAGGATTCTTTACGTATGCTCTGGCCATCGCGTTTGCGATGATCACGAGGCAGTCGGCGGCATCAGCTGGTCGCTTCCACTCAAGCTCGTAGCGGAGTCTAGCTACTGGATCGAGTATATCTAGTTGCTTAGATATCTCATCTATCATGTCCTTGATAGTGAAATCGTGTGTTTTGGCTAATGCCCATCTTCTCATATCTTGAATGGCGTCATCTATCTTTAGTTTTGGAATAGAAAGTTTACTACAGCAGTTTCGAATAGTTTTCTCTACTAGATCCATATCAAATGGTACTCTATGCCCATCGTTCCGTATGATTGAGCATTCGTATTTCTTGGTAGACTCTGTTGTTGTCCAACGATATCCACAATCAATACATCGACGACGTCTGCGCACAATAGTTCCATCGACTCGTTCTTTTGAGTTTATTACTTCATCTTTCAGAGATCCGCAGCTTTGACATCGCATGATCTAGTCGATTCATGGGCCTATATCGGTCTTGGCCTTTGTCGTTCGCAAAGAATCATCACTTGCTTGCATTGATGGACGTTGAATCGTCCAATATGGCACTTCGTAGTAGAAATACTCATTTTCTTTGCTAGCCACTGATATCCATCTGATTTCGACCATCCAAGTTCGATTCGAAGACTATCGAAGGCATTGTGTGCTGCACGTCGGGCTGATCGTGTCGCAGAATTCGCTGGTATTCCCATCGGACGGCCGTCCGCGTGGGCAGAATGCGCAATGTCGCAATCAGGCCACCCGGCGCAGCGATAATATGGTCCGTACAATCCTTTCCGTTGAAGTTTCAGCTTCTTTCCGCAATCAGGGCAGGTGATGTCGTGTTCAATGGCGTTTGGCATGCTATTTCGATTCGAAGATGCACCAGCCATCGATAATCTCAAATGGAATCAGCGATCCATCATTCTCGTCGATGACGTCGGATAGCTTTACCGCATTCTCCCTATCGAGTCTTGCTCCCATCGCACATATCCGAAGTTGTTCGTCAACAACCGCGACGACGAAGCGAGCGTTTCCACGAGCAAGGATCTCAATCGCATCAAGATTGAATGGTTTGTTTGGGATTCGCCCAAATGCCGTTGCCGCGAGACTGAGCGCATCGAACTCTATCGCAATGATCTCATACGGTCCGCTATCGACGTCGTCCTGACGTATTCGAGCATGTCGAATGAGTGCTCGTCCGATTTCCTCAGAAATCTCAATGTTGGAACTCAAGGATGTCTCCATTCTCTGACAGTCTCCACTATATTTGCGGAGCACAGCAGGGCACTATGGCCGAGGAATCAGCCGAGCGCCAAGAGATCGAGATATTGACATCTCATAGTGCGCACCGCAACTCTCACATCGCAAATTCACTCCATGATCCGCCTTTGAATCAAGCTTGATCTTTCCTGCCATCTCACACATGGGGCATTTGAAAATCTTCAGCATATCCCAGAATTTGATTGCCTGAATTCGTTTCTTGATTTCGGCCTCGGTTAAGGCGTCGACCCGCACGTTCGTGCTGTGCCCACTATGAATAAGGCTTGCGAGATTATGCTCCAGCTGGCGGCGAGGACTTTTCCGCATTGCCACTACCTTTCTTATCGACAAGTCGCGTAAGAGCATCGATAATCTCGCTTGTAGTTAAAATCTGTGCACCACCAAACCCGTGATCGGCGAGGAACCCGAATAGTTCTCGTTTTAGTCGCGAGTAAGCAACGCGCTGTTTAACGATATCGTCAGCAACCTCCTTCTCGGATGTCGCGAGAATCGTTCCGACTAACGAGAGAAGCTTCCTCGACATCTCATGAAGCTGATCATCTCGCTTCGCCAATAGCGGAATGGCCGAACACGCCATTATCGCATCTGAGACCTTCTTTGTTGTCGCCTCCCGAAGTAAGGCGAGAGTCTCTATCTTTGCTTCAAGAAGCTCTACGTATCGATCACGAACGCTCACACCATCGGAGGCTGCCTGCGTTTCAGCTGTCGCCCAGATTTCCTGAATCATCGTCGTCTCCTTCATCGAACAGCGACAATTGTGCCGGATTCTCTTTACGAGTCTTCGTTCCTTGAGTAGCGCGAACGCGACTATCGATTGCTTCGATGACCATTTCCACCATATCGTCATACGTCAACTTGCTCTTGTCCGTGTATCCGAGCATAAGATTCAGCATCTTTCTGACTGCCAAGAAGTCGCTTGATTTGTAGTCGACTGATGTCGAATCAGTAATATCGATCTCAGTGAACGTGAAATTGTTGGCTGTGCGAGTCGTCTCCAATCGACTCGGAGTTTCCACGAACTCGGGAAGCACGATATCTCTGTGCCTCCCCGCACGGGTCGCTCGTCCGATTCCTGTTCGCTGTCGCGAGCCAGATTTGATCGTCCGCTTTGACACTAACGACTGCCCTTCTTGCCATTCTTCTCGACTTCGTACGCTATTGTCGTCATGCGAGCCTCGATGTCGGCAGTCTTCAGAGGCTTCACACGCTTCTTCGCCAGTTCTCGCGCTTTCTTCATCATCTTCTTCCCGTCCGGCGACTTCTCCCAGTCCCACATTAAATTGAATATGCCGGACGCTGATAGCTTTTTGAGCGCTCGCGTCTTCTTCAACATGGCATGAACAAGCTTTCCTCCCATGTATGATCGATAATGTTCGGCAATTCGCTCGCGTCGAGTAGCTATTTTGATCTTTGCCAACTCTTCCTTGATGGCAGCAAACTTGATCCACGGAATCGCGGTCTCGACCATACAGGTGTACGAGAATCCACTCTCGGCTGGAATGCCAACTCCGGGCAGTGCTTTGTTCCACAGCTTGCCACGCTCACCCCACGCCGCATCCGCAATGTCCTCGGGAGGATCTGTGTTGTTCCAGTAGGAGAAGTCAGTCGCTCCGACGATCTTCTTGAATGCTTCTGTGTAGATCGCACCGGGCGTATTGTCGAAGAGCATAAGCAACGTCACGTCGGTGCCGCGCCACTTAGTTGGAATCGCTACTACGGAACAGCTGATATCGAATCCTCCGCGTTCCGTCCTCGTGTATTCCTTGATCGCATCTTCTCGAACCGAGTTCGAGACGAATCGCCAGATCGGAACGTCAAGAGGCATCCATGAATCGTCCTTATCGTGCGATAGCTTCTCACCCAGCATTCGAAATGAATCGATCTTGTGTGCAATGATCCACGCCGTTCGCTCTTCGAGCGCCTTTGCTGCGATCTTCTTAACCTCGTCGCTAAACTTACGGAGCTTCGTGAGAAGCTTTACGACGTCGGTACCACGGACGATCCAACCGTTGTAGATTTTTGTGCTCATGTAACCTCCTGCTATATTGCGAGGCTAGGCAGGGTCACTTGGTAGGGCAGCCGGGAAATCTTGGGCCGGACACTTTGAGATATTTTGATGGGCTGAGATCATCACCAGCACACAACACGAATGCCTATTCTTTCCAGCGCTTAGTTTTGATATTCTCTTCGGCTTCTTTCTTTGCTTGTAGCCGACGTCGCTCCTTTTCAGCATTCATCTCTCGAATAGCGTCGTTGACAGTCGGTACCGGGAGGCGAGGGTCGTTGAGATTTCGCAGCCGTTCTTTCTCGATCTCACGAATCTGATCGAGTTTGCTTGGAGCAGGATACAGGTTTCCCTCCCACCAGTAGAACATTGGCGACTGAAGATCGTCGGTCCCGTCCGGACGACGAACTATCGCGACCGTTCGATCTGTTCCGTGTGGACGACGAAAGACGATATCACGACTTTCACGAGTAGCGTATCGCGGAGATGAATACAAAGATCCGTACACATTCTGATCGTACTGATAGTAGCTGTATGGATAGTAGACACATCCAGTAGCAAGCAGAAGTGAGATAGCTACGTAGCGCATTACTCGTCATCCCTCGTCGAAACCGCCTCGACCCCGGACATCGGTTTCTTGCCCGAAACCACTACACAGCTTGGAGACCAGCCGGAGCCGACGATCATCTTCATCCACGTATCGTAACTGGCGGTCATGCTTCCGAACGTGCTCGCTCTCGTGTCGGCCAACCATCTCGCAAGCTTCTCAGGAGTATCGAAGACCGGAGAGATCGGAGATCCCTCACTGGTGGTCTCCCACATCTGCCAGCCATCACCTATTGGAGGGTCGGAACTCTCCCATTCCTCGGCAGCAATCTTGTCCTCTGGGGATGACCAGAACTCACCAGAGCAGTCGCACTTCTTGCAATCAAGATCGTCGATGCCAAATCTCTTAGCGCGAGTCTCGATACAGATACCCCGATTGACCGCATCGTGCCCCATGCCGTTCGCTGCCCACACGGCGACTTCGTCTGGTGTCGGATTCTTAACGTCCTTCTTTGGTTGCCACCCGTCAGCTTTGGTCCACGTGTGCGTGAAGTCCCGAAGCCGCCCGCGCTCGATAAGCGCGTCGATCTCTTCCTGTACGAGTTTGTCTGACCAGTGAGCCAAGACCGTGAATTGGAACTTCTTCGCCATCTCAATGTTTCCACACACCGCTTCCGACCATCCTGCTCGTGCGAGCTTATGTCGATCCCACGCTGAGAGGATGTTGTCCCCGAAGAACGCTCCAAACATGTCCTCACAAGAATTCCGGTACCATGTATCCGACAGGAATTTTCCAACTCTGTTATAGCCAGATCCGCCACATGCTGGGCACTCCCGCATATTCTTGTAGAAAGGATTGACGTAGCCTTCCCACCGACTACGCAGCGGCCAAGAGAAGTCGAGTGGAACTCTGTGTATCTCGCGACCCATGTCGGTCTCCTTAAAATTCTACTCGGTCACGGCGGCAGCCGCATTCACTGGAGCCTATTCCAAGTACTTCTCTGATTTGCTTCCTAGCGGCATCGCCACCCTCGTTCATGCCATCCTCGTATACTATTTGTGAGGATTCGCAGGGTCAGATTCCTTTTCCGAGCGATCTGGTATCCACTCGTCGAGCGCCCGTTCAATCGATTGGAGAGCGTTAGCATTCTTCTGTCGCGTGTCATCCATATTCGCTTTCCAATACATTGCTTCACGAACCTTGCGTGCGAACTCGGCTGCGGCTTTCAGATCCCCGAGACCGGCATACACCGGCTCGTCAGTTGTGATCAACAGCTTTCCGTTTTCCCAGTCGAATCCTGATGAAACTGTCTTCACGCCGACGCTGTGGCGGGGGCCAATAGAAGGAGAGCTTCTCTTGACGAGAACTCGAACGTCGTCTTCAAGATCGTCTCCAACAGATTCTAATGACTTAAGATATGCCAGCAGTTCCTTTGCTTTCATCACCAGCCACCTTTCTGAGTTCCTTGATCTTGCTCATCATCTGGTTCGTCGGAACCTCAATCCGAAGACCGAGTGCGAGAGACATGTCAGCCAAGAGCCCGGCGAAGTACTCTGCCTGAGCGTCGTTTCGATCTGAGAGTTCCTCTGCTTCTCGCGCTCTCGAAATTGCAGCCGCTGTCTGCTTGTTCTCGCAAATACGCAAGCGGTGACACTCTTTGAGATCGGCTTCGAGTTCGAGAATACGAGCCTCAGCTTCTTGGATGGTCATGTTCACCTTTCTTCATCGCAACGGCTCGTACTAGCGAAGCATTGACGACCGCTTTCAACTTCTCGGCTAGTGGATGCTCGGCAAGTCCTGCGTCCCTTGCCCACTGCCAAATACGATTTCCTCCAATTGCGTACTTCTTCAGCCAGCGGTCGTTAAAGTGCGGACCGGAATCCATCAAGTTGTCGATCCTATCGGCCATCTTCAACAGAATCGCCTCGGAATCCATCGATGCCCCAATACGGTCGATCATCGCATTCTTGCCTTCATCAGGCTTGCGAGTAAGGATTTCCACGAGATCTTGAACTCTGCGAGGAAACTGCGATAGATCTTTGAAGATGGTGTCTTCAACGACATCATGCAAGTATGCTGCTGCGATTGCTTCCGGCGATACGTACTGGTCAACAGCCTTCGCTACGCGCTGTGGATGAACGATATATGGATCTCCCGATCCCTTTCTCTTCTGATCTCTATGCGCCTCGAAAGCAAACGACGCGGCCTCACCGATAAGTGCTAATACCTCTATCGGAACGTTCGGGTGCAATTGCCTCGCCACGTATATTACGTTGAGTCGTTCGGCATCATTTTTGATTTTCATAGTCTATCCAAATCATTTGCAGCTTCTCGAAACACCGCTGCGATTGCGTCGCGATCCTCTCTTGGAATGCGAACTTTTCCGTATGCTCCATCAGTCGTTCGCATGGTCACGTCGACGAACTCTCCAAACGCATCTACTTGAACCTCGAACGGACCACACGTCAGACTCACCGACTTCTCGGCAGTTGTATTGGTCCGAAGTATCTTATTGATCAGCGCTTTGTCGGGTCTACGATTCATCGTACCAGACCTTCTCTCGAAGATTGAAGTGTGGGATCGCTGAGTCAAACAACGCGCTATTCTGGAACGATGCGCACCAGTCCTCGCTCATGCATACCCCAACTCGTCGCTCCATCATTATGACTACTTCTTCGAGCGAGAGGGGTGCGAAGTCGTTGAAATCGACGGCCACGTTGTGCCGAAGCTCGGATGTCTTCTCGCAGGTGCGCTCATGAATATGCCCAAATAGGTGAATAGCGCCGTAATGACGCTTATCCCAAATCTCAATCGGGTAGTGATCGAGAACGAATTGCGCCGCGATTCCGGGAACTCGCAGATTCCGGCGCGTCTCTACTGAATTCCAACCACGCGCCTTCCGAACTACTTCGCGATCGTGGTTTCCACTGATCAGATGCTTCGTGCCGTGCAACAGGTGAAGAAGCTCGGTTACTCGCGCTCGATTCTTCGAGAATGCGAAATCTCCAAGATGATACACCGTGTCGCCGGTCGCAATCTTGGTATTCCAGTTCTCAATCAGTGTGGCATTCATCTGCTCGACGTTGTCGAATGGACGATGACAAAGCTCGATGATTCGAGCGTGATCGAAATGAGTGTCCGAAATGAAAAAGATGCGATCCGACATACTACTTACCTCCAGTAACTATCATGGTCGCCGAATAGACGTCTTGATACTTAAGGGTCAGCGACCGATGCTCCCTAAGCAATTCCAAATACTTCCTCAGAACCATCCGAGGATTCGCATTCTTGAACGTGTCCGAGCACGCCATCGCGACAGCGCGCTCTAGAGTCGGGATGTCTTCTTCCGTAAACGTCTCGTCGTCCGATAGGAAGAAGCGAAAGATCATCCACTGCTCGGGTGATGCAACCTTCTCGAAGACCTTGGCCCAATCATTGAACTGATCAGGATTGAACGGCATCATACCAAGGCCGAGTTGATCTGCGACACGGCTAACAAGCGCGAAACATGCGAGTCCATGATTACCTGTCGCGATATGCTCACCCGCAGCATTTGTGATCTTGATGATGTTTCCCATGCTATCCTCTGCTCATCACTTTCTTCGCCAATGCCCGCAAGAGATATTGATCAGTTCCAATCGACTGGATGGCACTGTTCATCTCGCGGATCTTTCCAGATATGTCGACGCTCTTGATGTGGTGACGGCGACAGTACATCACCGCAAGTTTCTCGTTACAGAGGACGATCTGAATCTTGTCGAGATGTACGTAGACGCTAATCGGATATTTTATTCCATATTGGAATCTAGTTCCACTTCTCCACGAAAGCATCGTAGTTCCGAGATTGCTCAGCATGTTACGAGCGTCGCGGATCTCTTTCAGCCATCCCTTCGGGCGAGTTCCGTATTTCGCTTCGAGTGTTACGTTCCAGTATTTCCCGCTGGCGAATCTTACGACGGTGAACTTGGTCCCGGGGAAGTCGACGTTCATGAGAAAGCGCTTGAAGCATGCGTACGTCTGCCGAATCAACGTGTCTCGACCAACGTAGTCCTTATCCTTCCCTGCACGTCTGACCTTCTTGGCCAGTTCACGAAGCTGTTTCTTCCACGGAACGTTCGACTTTCGCGGTTTCATTGTCGGCCCTTACGGAGCTTTTTCTCCTCAACACGCTTTGCCCACTCGGCAAGCGTGCACAGCGTTCTCCTATTTACTTGCGGAGCTACGCAGGTTTACGCACGAACTTCGTTCTTGACGATTGGTCCGGCCTGCCAGTGATCGTCCGTCTGAACGTGATTCTCGCGGACGTACTTGCCGAGAAAGGTTCCAAACTGACCGTAGTGGAACGGATAGATGCTGCGGATTACAACTCCTTCGTGACCGTCCTGTATCACCTCTTCTCCAAGAGTCGGAACTACGTTGAGAAGCTGCCAGTCCTTGTACGTTCCAGCAGCGACAATTGGGACTACCGGATATCCAATCTTATAGGCAAGTGAGACTACGTCACTCCACGATAGCCATACGCGCCAGTTCATGTCATACGCCGCGAAGATCTGGAGATACGATCTGAGCGCAAGGCTTCCAGTATAGAGGATCGAGTGCTTCGCATACAACCACTCTCCGAAGATTTCTATCCCTTCTGGAATCTGATGTCTGAACCCCGAATGGAGCGCCTTCAGCATATCGAACGACTTGTGATTTGCCGTGTCGCCATTCCGAGCGCCCATCGAATCACGGCGAAGCGCCACGTTCGAGCCATCCATCTTGATCGTGACGACGACCGGCATGTCAGCGAAGGTTGTCGGACTAATGACGTCGTTTCCTCCATGCTTACCTGGAGATAGATCGAGATACGATGACGATGGATACTTCGCCGCGTCGCGAGTTGGCATTCGAAATGGATCACCCCACTTCGAGTAGTCAGTATCACATCGAAGACTCTTTGGCATCACCGTAGGAAGACCGAGTATCCTCCGAAATGCCTGTGGAGGAATCCAATTCTTCTCTGCGGCCACGTGATGCTCAGCGCAGACCGACACTCCGTTATCGACAAGATACCCCTGATACTCGTACGGCTCCGTCCAGAGCCGCCGCTCGATAAGGTGGTGCGCATCCTTCGCAGGATCGCCACAAATCACGCACTTGTTCCCATCGCGAGCGAAGACTTGGCGTTCAAAGTCTTCGCGGGTCAGCAGAGTGTTCATTCTCCCTCTTCGCCAATTCTCTTTACAACCTCTATTGCAACCTCGGTAATCGCTCTTGCAATAGCCACAAGTCCCACTCCGATTGGAGCGGGACCGTGCAGTTTCCACATATGAAACACGCTTGTCCGATCTTTTCGCAGATCGTCGGCCAGTGCCTCAAGCCTCGTCGGTCTCTTTGCCATCAATCTTCTCCTAATAGGTTCCGACGATCTCGAAGTTGAGCACTTGGATCTTCGACTCCGACCTGCAGAAGTCTCGATCATGCATCTTCTCGTGGACCAATTCAGCAGCCGCAATTTGATCACCCTTCATCGCACGTTCGACCATTTCGTTGATCTTATTGGCCTTTGCTATTTCGTCCTCGCGACTGATCCACTCCTGAACGGCCTTCTTATACTTCTCGGCCATCTCGTCGCCGTACGGTGACGGAACCTCGTCGAAGACTTTCTTCTCTATGCAAGGCGGTTTTTCGGTGTGCTCGTACGGATACGCCTTGAACGTGTCGACGAGCTTTGTGACGATATCAACGGCCACCACTCCGAAATCCGAGTGCTCCTTGATCAACCACGCGCTGGTCCCGTATTCGCCGGAGACAACAACCACCTTCGGCCGTCGGTAGTAGCCGCTCTTGATCCTGTTCCCGAGACTCTGTCCAAGACTCCTTTCGCCGAAATCGATCCTCAGCGCCTTCGGAGGCTTCGGTCTCGGGTGATCCGCATCGTACACCCGACTCCACTTTTTCCACTCGTCGGAGCCGAATCCGTCCTCAGCAAAGAGTCTGTCTTGTTCCTTGTCCCGACCGTCGTGCCACGCCATCCACTTCAAGTAGAAGGCGTAGAGCGTCTTTTCAAGCGCGGTCTTCGGAGATAGCTCCTGGATCTTGTTCCACGACTTCTTCATCGAAGCACCTGCGTTCCGCACCGTGGGCACTCACATACGTCCACGTGCGGGTCGTGAACGCCATTCTTCATGACCCAACCGACCTTGCGCACCTGCATGTAGATTGCTGTCCTATGATCGAGCGGTTCCGGGGAACAGTTTCCACAGATCAAATACCCGGCCGCTGTACTTACCCCTGCCCGCCCACCAAGCGGCTCGGACATGTTTCCTCGAATAATGTCGCCCTGAGAACTCTCGGCCCAGATTCGCTCGGTCATTTTGCTACCACTTTCTTCAGCACTTCCACGATGCGTTCGTCGATTGCCTTCTCCAGAAGCTTCTGAACGTGCGCGCATGTGTGCAGAGGCTCGTTTACCGCGATCACCTGAGCAAGAAGCGCCGCCGATGACTGCGTTTGAAGACCCGGCATCACTGCTGTCGCATCAGCCGATCCTTTGATCATCTCCGTCTTTTTCTCTACGTCTTCATCTGGAAGAAGCCATGTTCTTCGAGTACGACCGAAGCTCGTCCTCTCAAGCTCGATCTTAACGACAGCGCCACACTTCTGGCACCAAGCGATCTCCGGGTTGTCGATCATCAGTGCGGTCGACGTAAGCTTGATCATCAGCAAGTCGCACTTAGTGCACCTAATCGGATCAAGCACGAATGACACTCCTATGTATTTGCGAATCTACGCAGTGCGCATCTACCACTGTCTACCGGTCTCGCGCTGTAACATCTCAGCTCCAACAGTCGTGATCACACAGAAGCCAGTGTGGCTATCGACGATCAGTCCCTTGTCAAACAACTGCTTCGTCACGCGCCTCTCAAGAGGAGGTTTTGCTCGCCCGTCGTTCCACTTGCAGATATCCGTCTCAGGATCGCGCTTTAGTAATCGTCCGATAGCCAACTCGAAAAGTATTCGGCTCTGTGCGGATGTCATGATTACTCCTTAGGCTTTCCCGTCTTCGGATCGACGTATCGATGATAGCTTACTGAGTATGTATTGAGCTTACTCCTATCGGATACTTGTCGATGATGGTTTTGAGCATCAGAATCATTGCCAATCCATCCTTCGATCTCGTGCTTTTTTACGACCGTCCGGATCGACGTCTTGGTAGTCTTGTGCGGCGGTCCAACATCGACATGGACGTTCTTTGTCTCCTTAAGGAGACAAAGAACGTCCTTGAACCCTATTGGAGCGTCAATCGCAACTTCGACAGTTCCAAGTCCGGGGAGCCGAGTCATCGTATTTGCGAATTCGAGCAGCGACATCTTTACCGTCGCGATTCGAATTCCAGACACTTCGTCGTTGATCTCAATAGTCATGTAATCTTCTTCTCTATTCGACGATGTTCGAGAGATGCGAATAGAGCAGTCGGTCTTGACTTCGGTCATGGCTGTCTCCTAATCAACGGAATGTTCTTCATCACCTGCTTCAACTCGAATGCCTGTGGTGGAGCGATTCCAAGACACCGACCTTCAAGTTCCCCGAGAAGAGCGATCTCGGAATCTCCGAGATTGAACTCATTCCTTGCGATCTCGGCGGGGTTCTCTTCCCGCTCGTGGCATACCGCGATGACATTTCCACGAGGACCACGAAGCGGTAGCTCCCGAATGCACTCAATCAGACTCATGATTGGCATCGTTATCCTTCATCCTCATTTTCCCAGTGCTTAATGAGTTCTGGAATTCTCTCATCGACTTTGAATATGTCGTACCATTGGACATCGGATTCCTGTAGCGCGAACGATCCGTTGTGCTCGGTAATCAGATAGATCGTGTCGTCAACGTGAACAATTCCTGCCCACGTGAAATGCAGCGACGATCCATCAGCAAGCTTTACCTTCACGACCGTTCCAGTATCCCCTATGGTCTGCTGATGCCCGAGTATCGCGTCAGCAGTCTGTTGATTGATCTGATCCATCCTGCATTCCTCTACTTTGAAAGCCTGTTTAACCTCTTTGCGATTGCCTTTGCCTCGGAAAGATCGGCTACATGCATTCGTATAGAGCGCATGCAGCTATCAACAATCGGAGTCGGGTCCACCTTCACACGATGCTTCACAACGAAGCGCTTAAGGACCGCCCTCACTCGAATTTCAACGACGAGCCCGACCGACGTCGACTTAACGGTAACGTCCTTCTCTGGATACAATTCCATTGTGGTAGTGAGACTCCGAACGATCTTGTGCGCCTCACGAAGAGCTATCGCGTCGCCCTTCCTCGGCCACGATAGAGATAGTTCGGCCTTGAATCGCCACGACGTCGCAGCGCGAGAATGACTCGTGAGCTTCCACGTGACGTCCTGAAATGTTGACTGCTGAAAGATAGCAGTGTGGATCTTTATGACCCGCGTCTGCAGCCGCTCGCTCTTTCGATGCGCAGCAGCATCCAGCCACCGTCTCCGGTAGATACGGCGAAGTTCACGAACCGCCGTACGAAGCTGCGACAACTTAGTCTGTAGTGGCTTTCTAATCATCGCACACCTCTCTACTACTTTGCGAAGGTATGCAGGGTACGAGAGGCTTGTTACCAGCGATGTCTTTCTGTCGTCTGAACGTGCTCAACATCTTCCTGCGGATATGCCACCGTGCTTTCCCACTCATCTACAACAACGACCATACCACCCTCGTACTTCACGTGCAGTTCCCAGCTTCCGCCAGACCGAGATTTTGCGGTGAACCTGTTGACGGTTCCATTCTTCATGTAGACGTCAACATTGGCGCTCATTTTGCCTCCTTGGGGCGCGTATCGATCGTAAGGTACGGCATTTCACCGGGCAGTATCGTCCACATCTCTCTCGGTAAGCAGTATCTCACATATCCGAGACCGATCCCGAGAGCGATGAGTACCTCCATGTTTCGAGGGACGCCCCACTGCTCGCCATTGCGGGTCATGCACATCCGAAGAAACGAATGACCGCCGCCCTCGCCACCTGCGTGAAACTCTTCTGGCATCATGTCGAGAATCGCACGAACGTCATCTCGATGGCTCTCAAGCCTTGCGGGGTTGAAGCCAAAGTTGTTGACGATGCCGGAAACGATTACCGCATCTTCAGGAGTTCCATTTGGCGACTGCTGAATCTCATCTTCAGTGAAGAGACAGTCTCCAACGATCTGATCAACGCGCTCTGCAATATTCGTTATCACGATTTCTCCAAAGTTCGGGCACGGATGATCTGGCATAGCTATTCACGTCAAACTACTACTTTTTATCTCAGATCTTGTCTTCGTGTTCCTTCGGCATCACAACGATCTTGCGCCACTTGATGATGGCCGCATCTGTTGCGTCTGGATCGAAGACGATTCTCGGATGCTCCTGCGGATATGCATTATCGCTCATGCCTCGTTTTCCTTGTCGCACGCATCCTGAACGAGCTTCGAGATATCGATATGGACGATGGGAATCCCGTCGAGAACCTCGACAGATTCTACCCAGTATGTGAGCCCCGTGTAGTCGAGGCG